>LFRM01280610.1_pt1 | contig 19401 bp, 20 predicted proteins | sample 618341 | NCBI WGS metagenome assembly LFRM01 (sample SAMN03654438, study PRJNA283298) | anaerobic digester metagenome | isolation source: pool of bioreactors CSTR01a, CSTR02a, and CSTR03a thermophilic anaerobic... | place: Denmark: Kgs. Lyngby | collected 2014-05-21 | reverse complement strand
CCAGAAGATAAACCAGTTGTAACTGATAGTTATGTTCTTTATGACGAAGCTACAAAAGTAAAAGTAACAATAAGTTCGGGTACGTTTGAAACAAAACCAAAATTGGTTGTAAAACCAGTGTCGTATATCCTTGAAGGAAGAGTAGTTAAAGCGTTTGATATTTACTTTGAAATCAATGGACAAAAAGTACAACCGTTGAAACCAGTTGTCGTCAGTATACCAATTGCTCCATTAACAAAAGATGGATTAATTGTTTATCATGAGAAAGTCAACAAAGAATTAGAAGTAATCAATCACGTTGTTTTAAAAGACAATGTTGAGTTTACTGCAATTGATTTCTCAATTTACCTAATCACATCAACACCTGACAAAACAACTGAATTACCTGATACAGGCGATTCGACATTAATCTTTACAAGTATAGGAGCAATCACAATACTACTTGGGGCATATCTAATCTTAAGAAAAAAAAGAGAAGATAACTAATCACAAAAAAAGCCGAAGGATCAAACCTTCGGCTTTACTATGTTTACAAGTCGATTGTATTTATCAGTCGCAATGTCATAATATATGTCTTCTTTTAAGATTGAGTATTGCATCATTGCCCACTGACACCATAACAGATGATGAACGGACTCAAAATATAGAAGTCCCTGTTTAATCTCATCCGTTAATTTTGTACCAAAATAAGCTGTGAAGAATCTCTCTCTAAGATTAGGATCGTCGATATTATTTTCAGTTATAAAGGACATTAAATCAAAATAGGGGTGATTGTCACTAGCATACTCAAAATCAATTAAGAAGCATTCATTGTTTAAAAAAACAACATTGCCATTCACCAAATCATTATGACAAAGCACTCTATCTGAATAACAATTTAGATTATCCATAACGAACTCATACGTTGATAAATCATAAAGAGAAACGAGAGTAAGTTGCTTAAAAGTCTCATACTTTTTTTTAATATTAAACTCATGATGACACAGAGGAGCACTATGAAACGTTTTTATTCTTTTTGCCACATTCTCAATGACTAAGTCTAGATTAGTCTCGTTAAGAACTATTAAATTCTTAAAATAAGGAGAAATTTTAATGCCTTTTTCAGTATTAAAATAAACAGTCGGAAGCGTGATCTTTAGTTTAGCGATTTCACTGATAATTTGTTGTTCAAGTTCATAATTAAAAAATTCATCGTTATGATCATAAGGAATGCGAAGATGATATTCCGAGTTATCTTCTAAGTAAACATGAAAAATCTTGTTTGTAAGTCCAAGAGTAGTTAATTCAATTTTTTTAATATTTTTTTTAAAGTAGTGTTGATATTGTTTCATCATAGAATTCTCCACCTAAAATAATAGCATAGTTACGCATAATTTGTTAAAATTAATCAGTATTTGAGGTGATAAGATGAGATTAATTGTTGCGAGTAATAATTCACACAAAATTAGTGAAATAAAAGAAATGCTAGTTGATAGCAATTTAGATGTCGTAGGCTTAATGGATGTTGGTTTCAATCAAGAGATAGAAGAAACTGGAACATCATTCATAGAAAACGCCATGATCAAAGCCACAGCAATTCAAAAAGAGTTTCCTATGGATGCTATATTGGCAGATGATTCAGGGTTTTGTATCCATTATTTCAAAGACGCTCCTGGTATCTATTCTGCGCGCTTTATGGGTGAAAAGACCTCATACATTGAAAAAAATAACAAAATATTAATGGAAATGAAAAACATTGAAAATAGAAGTGCATATTTTGTTTGTGCTATGGTTTATCTTTATCAAGAGTATTCATATACTACTATTCAATACGTATATGGATCTGTTAGTGAAACGATAAAAGGAAATGAAGGGTTTGGCTACGATCCCATATTTATACCAAAAGGACATGAAGAAAGTTTTGCTGAAAATGCAAAACTCAAATCAGAAATATCCCATCGATCAAAAGCGTTGAAAGAGGTAATGGATTATGTTAAATATACTCAACTCTAAAGCTGTTAAGTTTATATATGGTGTATTAATTATATTAATCATAATCTTAAGTTCAATTAATTACCATAGCTTTAATCGAAAATTCTATCAAGCTATGTATCAACAATTAAATACTCATGAAACAATTGGTATTTCAAAAGAAGAACTATTCGACTCTACAGAAGTTCTATTAGATTACTTACAAGATAACCGAAAAGACTTGTCCATTGATGTAGTACAAAGCGGACAAGAAAAACCAATGTTCAATCAGCTAGAAATAGACCACATGGTGGATGTCAAGAATCTGTATCAAACAGTGATGACAATCAGATTTGTCAGCATCTTTAGCTTTATAGCTCTCACCGTTTTCTATCTTTCTTCAATGAAAAGTGAATGGTTATATACGATGTTTAAGGGGTATCAACAAGCATTAATTGGATTTGGCTTCCTTTTATTCGGAATTATTTCCTATGTACTTGTAGATTTTAGAGGGTTTTGGATCCTCTTTCATCAAGTGTTATTCACCAATGAACTATGGATTCTCAATCCAGCAACCGATAATTTAATTCTAATGGTTCCACAAGAGTTTTTTAATCAATTAGTTATAAACATTATTGGTACTATTGTTATAGTGCTAGTCCTCATCTATTTGATTCTTTGGTATTTAGTTAAACCAAAAAAAATGCCTCAGCTGAATCTTGTCTTGTTTGAACCTGAAATTCCTCAAAATGTAGGCAATATTCTGAGAACAACGATGGCAACCAATTCAATTTTGCATATTATTGAACCCATGGGTTTCATTTGGGATGACAAACGACTAAAACGAAGTGGAATGGATTACATCGATCAAACAACAATTATCTTTCATGATGATTTAGAATCTTTTCTACAACAAGTGGATGGTGAGTGTTTTTATGTGACACGATATGCTAAAAAACCACATTCTTCATTCAAATACACAACAAAAACAAACAATATTTATTTGATCTTTGGTAAAGAAAGTACTGGATTACCACTTGATTTGTTAAGCAAAAATAGTGATTACTGCATGCGATTACCAATGATCTCTGAAGCTCGATCACTTAATTTATCCAATTGTGTTGCAATCTGCGCTTATGAAGTGCTGCGCCAACAACAGTATCCAAACTTGTCACTGGTTGAGGTACAAAAAGGAGAAAATTGGCTAAAAGAAAATAATGGAAACTGATTCATAATCATTTTGTTTCTCAATTGTTATCAACTAAGCTATAATAACCACATACAGAAGGAGAGTATAAATGATTCCTAAAACTATCACATCACCTGATGCTCCACAAAATCCTGGTCCTTGCAGTCCAGCATTAAAAGTTGGAGATTTTATATTTATTTCAGGCCAAGTGCCTCTTGATGCCACCAACCAATTGGTGAAGTCATCAATTACTGATCAAACACTTCAAGTACTTCACAATTTAGTTGCTTTACTAGCTGAGATGAATTTGGAGTTAAGACATATTGTTAAAACAACACTTTATTTAACAAATAAAGAATACTTAGATGAAGTTAACCAAATTTACGCAACTTACTTTTCTCAGCCATATCCTTCTAGAAGTATTGTTATGGTAAATGAACTTCAATATGGAGCAGACATTATGCTTGATGCAACGGCTGTGGATACGTTAAGTTACGAGCAACTGTTTAGAAAAAATGATGATGACGATGGACCAGTTGTCGATTGCGAAGACTGTGTCGATGGATCTTGTAACGATTGTTAAGAGATTAGCGAATAATCTCTTTTTTTATTTTTGGGTTTTGGTACAATAGATTAGCAAGATGAATGGAGTAAGAAATGAGAAAAATTCCCAAAATCAAATTTACTGAAGTTTTATTAGTTATCTTATCAACATTGGTCTATTCTTTAGGCCTCCATATATTTATTAACCCAGCAAACTTATATCCGGCTGGTTTTATTGGTATCTCAAAACTACTCGCTAATATTATAAAAGACATCGTTGGTCTTGAACTTAACTTTATGATTATGTACTTTGCTTTTCAAATTCTCTTAACAGTTTTAGTGTTTAAATATCTGGGACGAAAATTCGCAGTTTTAACAGTAATACAATACAGTCTTGTCTCAATTTTAGGTATTCTAATTCCAAATTATCAAATCGTGGATGATATGATTTTACAAGTTCTTTTTGGTGGAATTCTTGGTGGTTTAGGATCAATACTTGCTTTAAAGGCCGGAGCCTCAGGCGGAGGAACTGATTTTATTGCAATTTATTTACAAAAGAAAAACCCTGTTTTACCAATCTGGGACTACGACATGTACCTGAACTGGACGGTGCTTTTAATTTCAGGGATTCTTTACGGTTGGGAAATTGCATTGTATTCTATGGTTTATCAATTAGTAGCAACTCTCTTAATAAACAATATGGATAGTCGTCAAAAGCTATCAGGATTGTACATTATTACAGACCAAAGTGATGATGTCACTGAAGTGTTATTTAAAAGTTTTCATCGAGGAATTACCAAACTATGGGGAGAAGGTGCATACACTAAGTCACCAAAAGTATTACTTTTTATGGTAGTCAATACATTTGAAGTCAATCAAGTTATTTCTTTAGTCAGAAGTGTCGATGAAAAGGCATTTATCAATGTTACAAAAAGTGAACAAGTCTATGGAAATTTCAAACGGCAAAAGATTGAATAGTTTTTATTGACATTTGTTCAGTTCAAGCTATAATAAACAAGCAATCAAATTATCAAGAGTTGAGGTAGAGAGTTAGCTCATTGACCTCATACCAACCCGTAAGACGGGTGGTACAGCTAACAACGATAAGTCAATCTGTTCATTTCACAGCATTCTTATCGATTGCTGTTTTTTTATAGAAAAGGAGACAATATGTTAAAAGTATTTACAAGCGAAAGTGTTACCGATGGTCATCCTGATAAAATCTGTGATCAAATTGCGGATTCAATATTAGATGAAGCCTTAAGACAAGATACAGAAGCACATATGGCCGTTGAAGCCACTATCAAGGATAACTTTGTGTTTATTTACGGAGAAGCAAATACCACTGCTATAATAGATTACAAAGAAGTTTGTTTAAAGACGTTAGAAGCGATAGGGTATGGAAGAGATTTTGAGGTTTTAATCAAAGTATCACAACAATCGAGTGAAATCAATTCAGCAGTAAATCAAGAAGAATTAGGAGCAGGAGACCAAGGAATTATGTTTGGGTATGCTTGTACAGAAACTCCTGAATTAATGCCTTTACCCATTACACTAGCCCATAAACTCGCTTATGGTCTAAGAAAATTAAGACTTGAACACGACTGGATTAAACCTGATGGAAAAACACAAGTTAGTGTTGTTTACGAAAACGATGTACCGAAATATGTTAATACAGTACTGATTAGTACTCAACATGACGCATCAATTAGTCAAGAAACAATTCGAGATGTATTAATCAATGATTTAATTCTACCAACAATTGATTCAGAGTTCATCACAGAAGATACTGAATTTGTGATTAATCCGAGCGGGAGCTTTACTGTAGGTGGTCCATTTGGAGATTCAGGTACAACAGGAAGAAAAATCATAGTCGATACTTATGGTGGTATGGGACGCATTGGTGGGGGGTGTTTTTCAAGTAAAGATCCATCAAAGGTTGATCGTTCAGCAGCGTATTATGCCAGGTATGTAGCAAAAAGTGTAGTAGCAGCAGGACTTGCAACTCGCTTTGAACTGCAATTGAGCTATGCTATAGGATTAAGTAAACCAACATCGATTCATATTGATACTTTTAATACAGGAACAAAAAGTGATGAAGAAATCTATGAAATCATTCTCAAGAACTTTAATTTTTCAGTAGCAAACATTATCAATGAATTAGATTTAAAACGTCCCATTTATCGCAAGACTGCAACTTTTGGACACTTTGGACGGATTAAACTACCTTGGGAAAAAGTTAAAACACTAAATTATTAATAAAATGGTTCTAAGTAAGTTTTTTACTTAGAACCATTTTGTTATCCCTGGTTTATTTTCGAAAAGAACAAATCGGCCTTTACAATCAGTGTTTTAACAGGTAAGAATATCATTAATCCAGTAACAACAATTGAAATTAAAATTGGTATGATAATTAAATCAACACTAATGGCAACAAAAACTAAGGCACCATATAGACCAAGAGCCATTGCACAGACTAATACCATCATTCCAGCATTTAAATTTTGTTTTGCGGCTTGAATTTCGTTTGTCCAATTGAGTTTAGGTTTCTTTACATCAATGTAGATTCCAAGCGCATTGTATCCAAATACCACAAGAAAGCTATAGACAATAACCCCAATTAAAATCAGTGGGTTAATATTCACGTATAATATGATAGGAATTACCAGAAGCAAAGCCCCAAACATACTAAGACTCACACCAACCAGTATTTTGCCTAGTAGCACCTCCCAAAAACGAATAGGTAAGCTCTTTAAATTATAAAGACCTTGACCTTCTCTTGATATAGCAGTAATGGATATCATATTTAACATCGATAGAACCAGTCCAAATACAAATCCACCAACCACAACTGTAGCAACAACATTAATAGGTGAAGCTAAGAAATTATTTATGATTGCTGAAAACTCATTGAATTGTTCTACATTCAAAGCACTTTCACCACCAGCTATGAAAGTATAAACCAAGACGAGAATTGGGCCAATTAAAGTACCCAATACCAAATTCAGTAAGTAAGTAGGGGTTCTAAATAACAATTTCAATTCTCGTTTAAAGAATAAAAGAGTCGTTGATTCTTGTCGATATGTTTGCATATTCTCTTTGTCAAAACGCTTTCTCGATCGAGACCCCTCACTAATATTAGTCACTCCATTGAGATAAAACCTTTGAGTAAAGATGAAATAGAGCATAATTAATAATAGGGTAAAACCAAGGTAAAGTAGCAAATCTAATATTGAACTCTTGGTAATAGCATTAGCTGCCCATATAACAAAAGGATAAATTTTAAAAAAGTTGTTAAGCAATGAGTCATTACCATAAATTAACATGTCTTGTAGTTTTTGATAGTTTTCAACTGAAGCCTGTGAACCAATTGAAAATTGAATACCAATCGCAAACACAATTGTAAACATTCCAATAATAAAATTAAGAGCATTCTTATTTTTAAACAGCGGTACAAAATTCATTAAAAATATGATAATCAGACTCGCTAACAATACTGGTATAAACGGAAGAACTAATCCAACAATGACTCCAAAAAACAGTTTGACTATTGAGAAATCAAATGCAAGGTAAGAAAAAAGTAGTGGTAAATATACAATAATGATAAGAAGATACTCATAGATTACCGATGTGAGAAAACGCCCACCCAAGATTTCACTTGGCTTAAGTGGTAGACTTAAATAAAATTCTGTATCTTTTGAGAAGTAATAGACACTTGGAACTTGAAGTAGCGAGAAAATAAAGATTATGACTGAGACAAGTAGTGCGAATGATCCAAAAAGATAACCTTCTTGATTAATCGTTACTGCAATTTCAAACCACGAAAAGAACCATGTATGAAACAAAAAAGTTAATGGAAATAACGACAACAGTAAAAAGGCAAGACCAAAATAGCTGCTTTTCCTAGATGTTCCTGTAGTTGACAAGACATTATCGAATATTGTTTTAAACATGACCTTTGTGATAATAGGGAGATTACGCATTGCTTGTAACCTTCAAAAATATATCTTCGAGTGATTTTTCTGGATAGCTATTTTTTAATTGATTAAGTGTACCTTCATATTTTATGACACCTTTATCAATAATCGCAATGGAATCACAAAGCTTTTCAGCAACTTCTAAGACGTGCGTTGAGAACAAAACGGTATTGCCTTGGGCAGCATGTTCTTTCATCAATTCTTTAAGTTTGAAAGCTGCTTGTGGATCAAGACCTGTCAGTGGTTCATCAAGTAACCAGATACTTGGGTTATGAATTAAAACAGCAATTATCATTATTTTTTGACGCATCCCATGGGAATAGGTAGCTATTCGATCATTCAGGACATCTTCCATTTCAAAATCACTGGATAACTTTACTAAACGTTCGTTTTTCTCTTGTGGATTCACTTTGTAAATTTGAGCAATAAAATCGATATATTCAATTCCTTTAAGTGAAAGAAACGTATCGGGATTGTCAAAGACAAATCCAAATTGTTTTTTTGCCTCAATCGGATTATTTTGTATATCAATGTTGTTTAAGGTAATTGTTCCTTTCGTTGGCTGTAAAATGCCACAGATCATTTTTAAAGTTGTTGTTTTTCCAGCACCATTAGGACCAATAAAACCTATAATACTACCAGAAGGAAAAGTGATTGTAATATCGTCCACAGCAACTTTATCTTTACCGTATACCTTTGTTAAATTTCGTAATTCAATCATTTGTTTTCTCGATTTCTAGTCCAATTGCGTGTTGAACACGTTTTAATCGCTGATTAGCCATTTTAGATGCTTTTTGAGCTCCTTCAGTTAGTACCTTTGTAATAATACCTGATTCAATTATTTCATGGTAACGTTGCTGAATAGTCTCTAGTTTCTTAACAACAATATCCGCAACATATCCTTTGAATTGACCATATTGCATCTCTTGAACATCTTCTAAAACTTCATCAATTGACCGATCAGATAAACTGGCAGCAATAACCAACAAGTTTGAGATACCTGGTTGATTTTGTGGATCATATTGCACTTTGTTAATAGAATCTGTAACAGCACCCATGATCTTTTTACGAGCCTTCTTAGGATCATCTAATAAGTAGATTAATCCCTTTTCACCTTTATCCGATTTACTCATTTTTGAAGTAGGATCTTGGAGGGAATAGATTTTAGAACCAACTTTTTCAATTAAAGGAGCAGGAATAACAAACAACTCTTTTTCATATTTATTGTTCATGCGAATGGCAATATCACGAGCCAATTCGACATGTTGCTTTTGATCAACCCCAACAGGAACATAGTTAGCTCCATAAATCAAAATATCAGCTGCCATTAAATCTGGATAAGTGTATAATCCAACTGTTAAATTTTGTTCGCCTTTAGCAACTTTATCTTTGTATTGAGTCATACGATTCAGTTCACCCAAATAGCTATTACACTGAAGGATAAACCCTAATTGAGCGTGTTCCATGACATCACTTTGTAAAAAAATTGTTGATTTATTAGGATCTAGTCCTACTGCTAAATAAAGAGCGATTGCATCGGTCAAATTCTTTTGTAACTCCTTAGGGTCTTGGTAGATTGTAATACAATGCAAGTTCGCAATAAAAACGATCATTTCATAATCTTCTTGATACTTAACAAAGTTATTCAGTGCACCAATATAATTACCAATATGTAATTGCCCACTTGGTTTAATTCCTGATAACATTCTTTTCTTCATCTTTTCCTCCTAATTAAACACAAAAAGGTGAACCCCAAGGACGCTCAAAAGCGTGGTGCCACCTTTATTTTACTCTTCACTTTAACGCAGTGTTACGCTTCGCCTAACAATAGAGCCCACTTTCATTTATCTTTGCATGATTTTCACCGACCATCATGTCTCTTTAGTTCAAAAGAATAAATTACTTATTTCTATTAACGATGAACAAATAATACCATAAACCTAAATATCATTCAATTAGATTCGTTAGGAACAAACTCAAGAATATCCCCGGGTTGACACTCTAAAACATTACAAATTGCTTCTAAAGTACTAAAACGAATCGCTTTTGCTTTACCAGTTTTTAAAATCGAAACATTGGCGATGGTAATTCCTATCTGTTCGCTTAGTTCACTGACACTCATTTTTCTTTTCGCAAGCATTACATCTAAGTTAACAATAATTGGCATCTTGATACCTATACCGTAAAATCAACTTCGTCTTTGAAGTTAATTGCATCGATTACAACAAGTTTGATTAAGTGAATTGCGACACCAACAATCGCGATCAGTAAAAATGTTATAAAAATGTAAAAACCCGGTAATCCAAGGGGTACAAAAAAGAAATGAACCATTGAAAAAATAATAACCATAGAAGTAGACGCAAACAAACATAACTTTTCTAAAATTTGTAAGTTTTGTACAAAAGTATTTGAAAAAACCTGTGATCTATCAAATAAAACTAATAGCTTAATAAGAACTAGAATCCCAATGACAAATAAAACCAACAATAACTCTAGATAAGTCAGTAAAGGGTACTGTAAACTAGCAATCGTTGGACTATCCGCTGCAAACCTACTTGCTATACTCGGTATCTGAGTAATAAGAATAACTGCCAATAAACCAAAAACTAACAACAATCCTTTAAAGATGTGAGAAACGATTGTTTTTTTCATAAAAACCTCCTACATTTATTATATCTACCATTTATCGAATGTCAATAAAAATTAATTGATAAACAGATTCTTTAAATATTAATAAATAATTTAATAAGTTCTTTTTTAAAAATGCTATTATATTTGGTGGACTATTTGTTATAATGTATCTAGCAAATGGAGGAAAATTATGATTGTTGTGTACACATCTCCTGGCTGTGCTTCTTGCCGAAAAGTTAAAAACTGCNNAAGTTAAAAACTGGCTCAAAGAAAATAATCTTAAGTTTCTTGAGAAAAATATATTCCAAATCCAACTCAATCAGAGTGAGATTAAACACTTGTTAATGAGAAGTGAAAACGGTACGGATGATATCATTTCTAAACGAAGTAAGATTATTCAAGAAAATAACATTGACGTTGAAGAGATGTCAATTACAGAGCTTGTTGATTTTATTCAGCATAATCCAAGTGTTTTAAAACGACCAATCGTTTTAAATGAAAAAACATTCTTAGTAGGGTATGATGAAGAAGAAATTGGTGCATTTATACCAGCTGATAGAAGAGAAAAAGTTATTACTAGGCTGTGAGATGACAGCCTTTTTATTATAAAGTGAGGTTAAATATGAAAGTATTTATTGGATTATCTGGTGGAGTTGATTCTGCTGTAGCTGCATATTTATTAAAAGAGCAAGGATATGATGTCACTTGTGGTTTTATGCGTAATTGGGATTCTTTAGCAAATAACGATTATTTAGGAAATCCAACTTTAGATTTAGAAGCATGTTCTCAAGAACTGGATTATAATGATGCTGTTGATGTAGCTGCTAAATTAGGATTACCTCTTGTGCGTATTGATTTTGTTGAAGAATATTGGGACAATGTGTTTTCAGTATTTTTAGATGAAACTAAAAAAGGAAATACACCGAATCCAGACATTCTTTGTAATCGATATATTAAGTTTGATGCTTTTTTAAACCATGCTAGATCTTTGGGTTTTGATGTGCTGGCAACAGGGCATTACGCAAAACTTGTTGAAGTAGATGGGGTCAAAAGACTTGCTAAAGCAAACGATTTAAACAAAGACCAATCTTATTTTCTTGCCCAAGTTTCCCTTGAATCCCTTCAACAAACCATCTTTCCTCTTCAAGATATTTCCAAGACTGAAGTCAGGGCAATAGCAGATAAACTAGGCTTATCTATTGCGAAGAAAAAGGATAGTACAGGAATTTGTTTCATTGGTGAAAGACAATATCGTGAATTCTTAAGTAATTACTTAGCAAAAACGGAGGGAAACATTATTGATATAGAAACGCAAACAATTGTAGGAAAACATCAAGGTGTGATGTATTATACAATCGGACAACGTCACGGTTTAAACATATCAGCTTTCAAGGGACCTTATTTTGTTTGTGGCAAAAACAAGGATACCAATACTGTTTATGTCTGCGTCGGTCAAGAAAACCCTTGGCTAATGAGTGATGCTTGCTTAGTCGATCGAGTGAACTGGTACACAGATAAAAAAGATATCGAGTGTATGGCTAAATTCAGATATCGCCAAAAAGACAATCCTGTTTCAGTTCATTTCAATGAAGATGGCACATTAATGGTAACCATTAGTCCAGAAGTTTCAGGAGTTACCCCAGGACAAGAAGTTGTCTTTTATGATGGGGATATCGTATTAGGGGCTGGAAGAATTGATACCGTTTATCGAAATGGAATCAGCTTACAACAACGGATTGAGGAGGTTATTAATGAATAATCCATCATTACCCAAAAGAATATTGATGATTGCAGTGTACTATATTGGTGTTCAATTGGTTTTTTCTGGAATAGTACTCAGTATCCTTCTTCAAAACTATCAAATTTCTCTGACTGATCTTTATGTTCTAGAAGAAACATCAGCTATCTTCATTGATATAATGGCAAAAGTTAATTTTTATGGGCTCTTGATTGGAAGCATTGTTTTTATTGTTTTATTTCGAAAAGATTTACTATCTCAGATTAAACAATCCGCAGGAAAATGGTTGTTAATAATTAAAACAACTGGTATTTACTATGTTATCTATATTTTGTTGGCAACATTTTACTTGAGTCTTGTTGAGCCTTTATTACCATCGACTTCATCTCAAAACCAAGAGCTTGTAGCAATGATTGCGAAATCTTCACCAATGTTGATGATAATTGCAACTGTTTTTCTAGCACCATTTATCGAAGAGTTTGTCTTTAGATATGCGTTAATTAATGTTGAAAACAAAAGTAAGTTTTCTAAATCTTTAATCATATCAAGTCTAACCTTTGGGTTTATTCATGTGTATGCGGGTCTACAAAATGGTCAATTTCACGAACTATTATTTCTGCCACAATATGCACTAATGGGTTACATGATGGGTTTGATTTATCTCAAAACAGACACGCTAATGGGAGCTATCTTTTTTCACATCATTAATAACTTAATAGCTGTCGTTGCGCTTTTTGCTTAAGTATATGGAAATAGTTACTTTAGATGCACTGTTAATAAAAGAAATTTATCGTTCGACATCAAACGATTTTTCAGTGTATGTTATTAAACTTGATGACTTAACTCAAAAAGAGATGGTCATTACAGGATATTTACCAAAACTGATAATTGATCAAATGTATACATTCTATGGTATTTACTCTGAACACCCTCGTTACGGTCTTCAATTACAAGTCCAAAGTTATGAAACCCGAATTCCAACAAACAGAGAAGCTGTCATCAAGTTCTTGAGTTCTAGTCAATTTCCGGGAATAGGAAAAATCAAAGCGACTCGGATTGTTGATCATTACTCTCAAGATATTGTTAACATAATTAAAGATGACTCAAAATTTGAATTCGATGATGATTTTCTTAGTAACAAAGAGAAGCTTGTTTTAATAGATGTCATTCGTTCTCAAATCGATTTGGAACAAGTCATAAACTTTTTTACTCGATACAACATCACACTAAGACAAACGATGAAAATACAGAGTGTTTATGGATCAAAAGCAATGGAAATTGTATTGGAAAATCCATATCGTATGATTGATGATATTGATGGTATTGGTTTTAAGACAGTTGATAAAATAGCTGCTAGTTTAGGATTTGAAAGAGATCATCCCAAACGATTGCAAGCAATCATAGTGTATGAATCGTTACAACGATGCATGGCAACAGGAAGTACTTATGTAACCTACGAAGAGTTAAAGTCATCATGTCTTAAGTATGGTATGTCTGATTTCCAATTTGATGAAAACTTAATCGAATGTAATAAGAATGCTCAAGTAATTCAGGATTCAGATGAAGATTACTATCATCATTCTCAGTATACATCTGAACAAATTTGTGCGTCATATTTCTATAACATGCCTGTAAAAGAAATGGATGAAAGTGAAAAGAATATTGAAGAACTTTTGACAAAATATGAAAAAAAGACAGGAATTATTTATGACATATTACAAAAACAAGCAATTTTATCATTCTTCAATAATGATAAAACGATTATAACAGGTGGACCTGGAACCGGAAAAACAACGATTGTGGAAGGAATCATCGCTCTTTTAAGAGAAGCGTTTCCATATTATCAAATCGCAATTTGTGCTCCAACAGGCAGAGCAGCCAAACGATTAAAAGAACTTGTTGAAGTAGACGTCTCGACGATACACTCACTGTTAGAATGGAATTTAGAAACTAATACATTTGGTAGAAATCATGCAAACCCTCTCCATGCAGATATTTTAGTTGTCGATGAATTCTCTATGGTGGATTCCTATACAATGGCAGCACTGTGTGATGCAACACCTTTTGTTCGAAAGATAGTTTTTATTGGGGACAAAGATCAACTACCTTCCGTTGGGCCAGGTTTCTTGATTCGTGACTTAATTATGAGTCAACAATTTGTTGTCACAACTCTGGAACACAATTACCGACAAGACAGTGGAAGTAATATTATTTCTTTAGCAAAAAGTGTTAATAATGGGGTTTTTGATCTCAGTTTATGCAAGCAAGATGTTTCATTTTTTGATAGTGATGAACAATTGCGCCAACTAGTAATGACCCTATACATCAAAGCGATGGATAGTGGGTATCGAGTGGACGATATACAAGTGCTAGCACCTAAATATGAAGGAACTCACGGAATTGATGCATTAAACTTTATGTTGCAAAAGGCACTCAACCCTAATAATCCAAAGAAACGAGAGCTGAAATTTGGATATATGACCTTCAGAGAAGGGGATAAGTTATTACAACTTAAAAACCAACCTGATGATTTTGTTTTCAATGGAGATACTGGGATATTAATTGAAATCATCTATAAAGATGAAAGTGATGATCGAAAAGATCACTTAATCGTTGATTTTGATGGTGTCATAGTTGAATACAACCCTGATACCTTTATTCATCTTAAACATGCATATTGTATGTCTGTTCACAAGGCTCAAGGCTCAGAATATCCTGTAGTTATATTTGTTGGCAGTCGTCAACACCGATTTATGATGCAAAAAAGATTATTGTATACCGGATTAACTCGTGCAAAAAATGCTCTAATTTGTATAGGAGATGTCAGTGTTTTCAGCGAAGCATGTCAAAAAGAATATTCTGATGAAATAATGACAAAGCTTGTAGAAAGAATTCAACGACTTTCAGATATGTAATTGATAATGTTGGGAAATTCTATGTTATGATTTCTTCATGTTAAAAAAATGGATGAGTTTATTGATTGCGTTTATAAGTTTGTTAGTAGGAATGATAGCTGCGTTTATACCGTTATTACCATCTTTCCCTTTCTTATTGTTAACTTTTATCCTGTTTTCAAAACACTCTAAGAAAATTACTGGATGGTTTATGAACAGCAAAATTTTTAAAAGCAATTTGGAAAGTTATGTTAATGGAGAAGGGTTAACGAAGCAATCAAAAATTAAATTTATGATTACAATTACGTTGACACTTTTTATTAGCTTGTATTTTTCGAAACAATATAATTTGTTAACTTTGTTATTAGGTCTAATATGGTTGTTTCATTTGTATTATTTCTTTGCGGTTGTTAAAACAAAGAAAGATTAATTGATTGCTTGAATCAGTATTGTAATTGTGCTATATTCTTGGCATAAGAGTTGAGATGAGTAAAGAAATACATTTTTTAAAGAGAGTAGATGGTTGGTGCAAATCTATACTAATGATTCTTGAAGCTACTCAACATATCTGAAGTTAATAACTTCCGCGAGAGTGAAGCGTTAAAACATAAAGGTGCACACATAGTGTGAATTAGGATGGTACCGCGGTTATCAATCGTTCCTTTGTAGGGCGATTTTTTTATTGGAAAGGATGCATTATGAAACAATTAAGTAGTACACAAATTCGACAAATGTTCTTAGACTATTTTCAACAGAATGGTCATATGATTGAAAAAGGACACTCATTAATTCCTCAAAATGATCCAACATTGTTATGGATTAATTCAGGGGTTGCTGCTTTAAAGAAGTATTTCGATGGAAGTGTGAAATCCAAATCAAATCGTATCACAAATGCTCAAAAAGCTATTCGAAGCAACGATATTGAAAACGTTGGTAAAACATCACGGCATCACACGTTCTTTGAAATGCTAGGAAACTTTAGTATTGGAGATTACTTTAAAAAAGAAGCCATTCATTTTGCGTGGGAATTCTTAACGAGTGAAGAATGGATGGGTATTGATAAAGATGTGCTCTACATTACAGTACATACAGGCGATGATGAAGCTTATAATATTTGGGTGAACGATATTGGTATTGATCCATCGCATATAGCTAGATTCGAAGAAAATTTTTGGCAAATTGGTGAAGGTCCGTGTGGCCCTAACTCAGAAATTATTGTTGACCGTGGAGAAAAGTTTGATCCAGAAAAACGTGGAATCCAAATGTTTTTAAATGACGAAGAAAATGATCGATACGTCGAATTGTGGAATATTGTTTTTTCTCAATACAATGGAGTCGAAGGACTTGAACGTTCTCAGTACAAAGAACTACCTCAAAAAAACATCGATACAGGAATGGGGTTCGAACGATTAGTATCAATTATGCAAGATGGTGAAACCAACTTTGATACAGATTTATTTCTGCCAATTATTCATAAAGCAGAAAAATACTCATCCATTGGGTATCATCAAGATCCTGTAGCTTATCGTGTCATAGCGGATCATATTCGTACTGTCACATTTGCTTTAGCAGATGGAGCACTCTTTTCAAACGAAGGAAGAGGGTATGTTTTACGAAGAATCATTCGTAGAGCGATTCGTTATGGTAAAAAGCTACAGATTAAGCAATCTTTTATGTATGAATTAGTCGAAGTTGTAGCAGACATAATGAAGGATTATTATCCAGAATTACAATCAAAAGTTGAATTAATTAAACGATTAGTTAAACTCGAAGAAGAACGTTTTGAAAGCACTCTAAATGATGGAGAAAAATTACTTGAAAATGTCTTGTTGAATTCTGAAAACAAAATCGTGTTAGGAGAGGATGCCTTTAAACTTTATGATACATATGGATTTCCCTTTGAGTTAACAGTCGAAATTGCCCAAGAACGCGGATTTAGTGTTGATGAACAAGGGTTCAAAGAGGCAATGAAACATCAAAAAGAATTATCGAAAAATGCACGTGTTAAACTTGAATCATTCAGTGAACAACACGAAGACTTAATGAACTTCACGCTAACTTCTGAATTTGTTGGTTACAAATCTTTAAATTTATCATCCAAAGTAATTGGATTATTTAAAAATGGTAAACAAGTAAACTCATTAGATGATGAAGGTGACATAATATTTGAGAAAACCATTTTCTATGCTGAAAGTGGTGGACAAGTTTTTGACACCGGTAAGATTTTTAATGATGGATTTAGTGCAAATGTTGTTGAAGTTCAAAAAGCGCCTCACAATCAATTTCTGCATCATGTTACGAATGTAGAAGGAGTTATTCATGTGCAAGAGACTGTAGATTTAAGTGTTGACAAATTTCGTCGCCAACTAATCACTCGAAATCACTCATCAGTTCATTTACTTGATGCAGCACTACGTTTGGTGCTAGGAAATCACGTAACACAAGCAGGTAGCTTTGTAGGAGATGAGTATGCTCGTTTTGACTTCACCCATTTTGAAAAAGTATCTAAAGAACAACAATTAGAGATCGAATCAATCGTCAATAACTGGATTTTTGAAGCTCATCAATCCGTGATTGAGTATTTACCTATTGATGAAGCAAAACAATCAGGGGCGATTGCTTTGTTTGACGAAAAATATGGTGATGTCGTAAGGGTAGTTAGTATGGGCCAGTTTTCTAAAGAATTTTGTGGTGGGTGTCATGTCGAAAATACTGAAGAAATCGGATTATTTAAGATTATTTCAGAAGAAAGCATTGGTTCAGGAATACGCAGATTAACAACTAAAGCCAGCAAAGGAGCTTTTGACTATTTAAATAACTTAGAAGCTCATTTAACATCAATCGCAAACACTCTAAAAGTGAACTCTATTTCTAGAATTGATGACAAATTAACTTCTCTTGAAAAACAATCTCTTGATTTAGAGAAACAACTTGAAAAATTACAACAAGAATTGGTAAACAATGAAATTGAGCGTATTAAAAATCAATTGGTTTTAGGCAGGGACTATAACTCTCTAATCTTCAAATCAAAACTTGATGGAAAATTAGCAAAAAATGTTGTTGACACGCTCGCAAACTCTTTGGAGAATACAATTGTTTTTGGGGCTTTTGTAGGTGAAGACAAAATTAACTTTGCTTGTAGAGTCCCTAAGAGTGTTATCGAAAAAGGAATAAATGCTGGAAATCTTGTTAAGCAAGCAGCGATAGTGACAAATGGAAATGGTGGGGGAAAACCTGATTTTGCTCAAGCAGGTGGTAAAGATACGTCGAAAATTGATGAGTCTCTAGAATTAATTCATCAAATCGTAGCTATTTAGCTTTAAAAAGTGGTAAATATAGTTTAAACTTACAAGTAAGGGGTGAAGACTAATGGAAAATAAAGATTTGACCGAAACAATGGCGTATTCGACTGAATCAATTCGTCAAGAAAATATTCATCGAATCATGGTTGAAGTTGCTGCTGCCTTAGAAGAACGAGGATATAATGCTGTTAATCAACTTGCGGGTTATTTAATTACAAATGATCCTGCTTATATATCTTCTCATCGGGGAGCACGCAGTAAAATACAACAACTTGAACGTTTTGAGATTATTGAAGAGCTAATGAGAGTCTATTTAGCAAACGATTAATGAAGCCTATTTGTATGGGTCTTGATTTAGGATCTAAGACGTGTGGTATTGCTGTCAGTGATGGTTTGGGATTGTATGCTCATCCAGTTACAACCATCCTTTTTAAGAGTGAATACTATGAAGAATGTCTAGAAAAATTGATCCCGATTATTAATGAACACAAAGCAGAACAAATCATTTTAGGATTACCTAAGATGATGAATAATGATTTAGGTCCTAGAGCACAAGTATCGCTAATGTTTAAAGAGATGCTGGAAGAAGTGTTTAGTGGAAAAATCATCTTAATGGATGAGAGATTGTCGACTATGTCATCTCACAAATCCTTAATTAAGTCGAATAAAAAAAGAAAAGATAGAAAGAAAGTAATAGATCAAGTAGCTGCAGTTGAAATACTTCAGCGCTATCTTGACAGAGGAATCGAAAATGGATAACGACAAAATTATTATTATTGATGAAGAAGGAAAAGAAGTAGAAATGGAAGTTCTGTTCACTTTTCAAAGTGATCAAACAAATAAACAATATGTTTTATACTTTAATCCGGAAGATGAACAACAAGGAAATGTCTTTGTTTCTTCTTACACTGAAGAAGGAGATTTAGAACCAATTACTGATGAATCCGAATGGGAAATGATTGAAGAAGTATTTAACACATTTGTTTCTGAACAGACAGACCATGATCATGATTGTGATTGTGGACATGACCATGAACATGAACATAATCATGATCATAAATGTAATTGTGGCCACGATCATTAAGATGTATGTTTAAAAAAATACTATTAGTTTTAATTGTTCTAATTATGGCTGGAGCTGGAGCGGGCTATTACTATTACACAGAACAACTCAAGC
>LFRM01070230.1_pt1 | contig 19401 bp, 15 predicted proteins | sample 618341 | NCBI WGS metagenome assembly LFRM01 (sample SAMN03654438, study PRJNA283298) | anaerobic digester metagenome | isolation source: pool of bioreactors CSTR01a, CSTR02a, and CSTR03a thermophilic anaerobic... | place: Denmark: Kgs. Lyngby | collected 2014-05-21 | reverse complement strand
AAGAACCCTCACCTGCTTTTTAGGTGAGGGTTCTTGCTTTAAGATTTTAAAAATATAGAGCGTAACGGATTATTCTAACTCTGCAAATTGATCGGTTAGTGAATTAAGGAGATCTTGTTTGGTCTGCCAGAGTTTTTCCGAGAGATCTATATAGTATTTGTGAGGGTTTTCAAAGCGCTTGGTTTCATCCCAGAACTTACCTAATTCCTGTTTGGAATACTGGGCAATTTCTTGTACCGTAGGACTTTCGTAGACCTGTTTGCCTTTTAAGAAAATGGGAATCTGCAGCTCTTTCACATAGAAGTTTCGCAGGGTTTTCTTTTTCCATGTGAAAATAGGGTCAAAGATAGTATAAGGTTTTGACTCATCAATGACTTCGTCGTGGTGGCAGATTACATCAGCTAAAGCATGATCATCTTCTTTTGAAAAAATGCGATAAATCTTTTTAAAGGCTGGTGTGGTAATCTTTTCTTCGTTTTCTGACAGTTTTATTTTAGGGATTGGTTTCCCATTTTCATCTTCAACTGCAACTAATTTATAAACTCCACCAAAAACGGGTTCTGAGCGGGCGGTAATGAGTCGCTCGCCGACCCCAAAGGAGTTGATGGCGGCTCCTTGAGCTAACACATCACGAATGATGAATTCATCTAAAGAATTCGATACAAGGATTTTACAATCAGGGAAACCAGCGTCATCGAGCATTTTTCTAGCTTCTCTGGAAAGGTAAGCAATATCTCCTGAATCTAAACGAATGCCGGCGGGGCGAAAACCTTGTGGTACGACAATTTCGTTAAATACTTTAATCGCATTGGGGATACCCGATTTTAAGGTGTTATAGGTATCAACCAGTAAGGTGCAAGAGTCAGGATAAGTACGTGCGTAGGCTGCAAAGGACTCGTACTCAGTGTCAAACATTTGAACCCAAGAATGGGCCATGGTACCTAGTACAGGTACGTTAAACATCATTCCAGCCATGGTGTTAGAAGTGCCAACACAGCCAGCAATTACAGCGGCACGAGCCCCGTAGGTGGCTCCGTCGTAACCTTGGGCTCTCCGGGAACCAAATTCTAAAATTGCCCGGCCGTCGGCAGCTTGAACAATCCGGCTGGATTTTGTAGCGATTAAGGTTTGATGGTTGATGGTTAGAAGAACCATGGTTTCTAATAATTGAACTTCTAGAATAGGGCCACGGGCTGTAACCAAAGGTTCATTCGGGAAGACCGGTGTTCCTTCAGGAATCGCATAAACGTCACAAGTGAATTCAAAGTTTTTAAGAAAATCAATGAATTCGGGTTTGAAATGATTTAAACCTTCCAAGTAGTCGATGTCTGTGGGAGTGAATTCCAATGCTGAAATGTATTCCAGTAATTGATGAACACCTGCCATAATGCAGTATCCACCATCATCGGGAATTCGCCGGAAGTACATATCAAAATAAGCGATTTTGTCTTGCATGCCATTGTCAAGATAGCCATTGCCCATAGTCAGCTCATAGAAATCAGTCAACATGGTCAAATTTCTTGAGTCGCGCACATTAAATGTTGGTTTGTTTTTCTTCATTACATACCTTCCTATCTGATTGATAATAATAGATTTAAGAATAATATATCTAAATTGTACTCCAATGGCAAAGAAGATACCAATCAGAAATCACGATAATCAGCTAATAAACTTATTTTGACTGATAATCAGTGACTTTTAGGGAAAAGTGAAGAAAGGAAGAAGATTATGAAGCTGGATGAATTTCAGGAAAAGGCACGCAACAATATGGATTCAAGGGTTTTATTAGTAGCTCCTCCAGGTTCGGGTAAAACAACGGTCCTTTTGGCTAAAATTGAATATTTAGTGAAAGAAGTAGGGGTTGCCCCTTCTCGGATGTTAGTGCTAACTTTTTCACGATCAGCTAGTCAAAATATGAAAGAGAGGTTTTTAAAGTTACGACTTAAAACAGCACCTTTTTTTGGAACCATCCATTCCTTGGCTTATCGGGAAATCAGTAAACAGAAAAGCAAAATTCAATTAATAAGTTCCAACCAGGCACTTTATGCTTTGCATTCCATTCGGCGGCAATATTTATTGTCATCGGAAGAGGTCAGTCGAGCGGTTAGTGATATTTCTCGGGAACGATCAACGGGTCAAATTGATCATACAACTCCAGAAAACTTTAGAATCCAGGCTCGCACAGCCTACGACCTTTACAAAAAAAACCATCAATTAATGGATTTTGATGATTTAGAGGAAGAGTTTCTTAAGTTGTTAAAAGACCCTACTTACCGCAGCAAGCTACAAGAAGGAATTGATTGGATTATGGTGGATGAATTTCAAGATTTAAATCCAATTCAACTAAAAATTCTAAAGCTGTTATCCGAAAAAGCCAAGCTTTTTTGTGTGGGTGATGAAGATCAGTGTATATACGCCTTCCGTGGTTCTGACACCAGTGCCATGGTGAATTTTGACCAGGAGTTTTCTGGCGGTAAAATCCTTTATCTGCGATTTAATTACCGATGTAGTGCTACAATTGTTCGCCATGCTAACTTAGTCATTCGGAACAATAAGGAGCGTTATCCCAAAGAAATTATTAACTTTCGCCAGGATGAGACCCTGCTTAATAGTTATTATTTCCAAGATGAGAAAAAGTCTTGGGATTATGCAATAGATAAAATTAAACAACAATCCAAGCAAACAGACTGTGTTGTGATTTGTCGCACCAATAGCGAAATGGAGGAATTTGCCTATGGTTTAGTAAAGAAAGGGATTTCCTTTTCTTTTCTTGATCGACCCTTTAATCGATATAAAAAGTTGATATTTAATAATGTTATTGATTATCTTAAATATAGCGAACAGCCCAATGGGACTGGTTTATTAAAGGTTTTAAAGACGGCCCCTGTCAACTTGCCTTCGGATTTAATTCGAAAGCTAAGTTTGTTGGAGTTGTGGAGTGAGACAGATCTCCTGGAGGGCAATCAGTTTCATTTAAGTCTAGACCTTAGGGAAGACTTGGTAGACTTAATAAGTGGCTTAAAAAAGCTTAAACAGATGAAGCCGGGACAGGCTATTCGCTACGTTCTTTATGTGATGGGTTATTATAAGTGGCTAGGAGAGTTAGCTCATCAGACAGGAACCTACCTAGGAGACCTAGTGGAAGAAGTGGAACTATTAGCAAAGGAAGCATCTGAGTTTCCGAGCACTCGTGATTTCCTGCGGTACTTAAAAGCTTGGGAAGAGGTTATTGAAAAACCGCAATCCCCAGAACGAGTTCTATTAGCTACTATGCATGGGGTTAAAGGAATGGAGTTTGATGAGGTCATCATCCTTAATGCTTATGAAGGAGCCATTCCCCATGAGAAATCACTAAATGAAATGGAAGCTGAACGCAGACTATTTTATGTAGCAGTAACCCGGGCAAAGCATCATTTGACCATCCTAACACCAAAGACTTGGCGGGGCAGTTTAGTGAGCCCTTCTAGATTTATTAAAGAACTGGGGAGTCCAATTAGTTTAGGACCCAATAGTTTAGGAGTAAATAGCACGTCCAGAAAATATAAGAACAATCGTTTCTGGAACTTAAGAGGAAAGCTGGAAATTAAAAGATGCACTAGGCTGGAATGATAAAAAAGAAATGAAAATATTGCTCGAGTCCTATATGGGCCACGATGTGACGAAAAACCAAGAGAAATCGATTGAAGACGTCAGTAAATGTATCATAAATAACTGGGTAGGGATTTAGAACATGCTACAGACAGGCTATATGGGGTGTAGTGCCGAAGGGAATGTTAGTCATGTGTTATCTAGCGGGCTGTAGTCACGACCGCTAGGATGGAGCTTAAAAGGGGCTGAGAACGTAGCTAGGTTGCGAGTGCTTGGTTTAAACGGAGGCAGCTTTGAAACCTATTATAGAAATAAAGCCAAAGAAAAGTGTAAAGAAGATCCAAGGACTAAGCTAGACAAAAGAATGATAAAAATCAACAAAATATGCTGTTACAGAAGACAGGGTAAAGTATGCCACACCAAGTTTTGGCTGGTACAAGTCAATGTAACCTAACATATTGGGTGTTTCTCTCAACTGATAGTAAATTGACACTACCGTTCAACTCCTTAGTTTCGTTTTAACTTGAAATTTCTGATATAATCATAAGATGTAAGTGGGAAAACTTAAGTTAGAAAAGAAAGATCGAGGATAAAAATTATGATTATTAAAATAGGCCCTAACGAGGCTGGACAAAGTGTTGAAAAATACGTAAAAAAATTAATGCGCGATGTTCCCCTGTCAGCAATATTTAAAGCATTGCGAAAAGGTGATATTCGGCTCAATGATGTGAAAGCTAAAGGGAAAGAAAGACTAGTGGAAGGCGACAGCTTAGAAATTCGTTTTCTTGACTCTAGAAAAGCTTTAGAGAAAAAGACCTTTATTGAATCTCAAGTAGACTTTAAAGTGGTTTTTGAGGACAAAAATTTACTGATGATTGAAAAATGGCCAGGTGTCGTAGTTCATCCTGATGGATCAGGCTTACCCAGTTTGACAGACCATGTATTAACGTACTTGTCTGAAAAAGGGGACTGGGATGCAGCTGAAGAAACAACCTACTCGCCTTCACCGGTGAATCGACTAGATCGCAATACATCGGGCATTGTGATATTTGCCAAAAATGCTCAAGCGACTCGCAGTATGGCTGAAATCTTAAGAGATGGTGGTTTGCGTAAAGATTATGTAGCGATTGTTCAAAACCGAATTTCCGATGGCCGAAAAGAAGCTTGGATTTCCAAGGATGCTGATCGTAATGTATCTAGAATTTATGAGGAAGCTGGAGAAGATCGCTTACCCATTGTAATGGAAACAGAAACAATCAAATCCAATGGAATGTATTCCTTTGTAGAACTGAATCTTGTCACAGGACGTTCTCACCAGCTGAGAGCTCACTTAGCTCATATGGGTAATCCAATTGTTGGTGATATGAAGTACGGCGTCCGTGAAGTCAACGAGTGGTTCGACAATAAATATGCTCTGAAATTCCAATATCTATATGCCTATAAGGTGACCTTTAAAGAAACCGATGATTATTTAAGTTATCTTCAAGATAAAGTAATTGCTGTAAAATTGCCACCACTATTTAGACATATTAGAAATGATGTGTTCCGCGACGAGTTGTAACAGGTAGATCGATGAAATTAAAAGAGGAAACAACGTCAAAGAGCTTTATGATTCTGACCGTGGCAACCTTTATCACGAAGATTATGTCTCTGATTTATGTTCCTTTGCTATTGGGGATTATTCAAGCAGAAGCTCATGGAATCTATACGACGGCCTATGATTTTTTTGCTTTTGCCTACGTAATTACCAATGAGGGAATTACCAAAGGAATTGCTAAAATGGTCAGCGACCGAATGGCTAGAAATCAAGTGGGAGCAGCCCATAAAGTCTTTCGGATTTCTCGTGTCATTCTTTTGGGTGTAGGGATATTCTTTTCCATTGTTTTTTTCCTAGCAGCCCCATGGCTAGCTAAAATTTCCGGAGCACCGGCAAGTGTAGGCGCATTGAGGATTTTAGCACCGGCCATTGCTGTGACATCAGCGACTAGTGCTTATCGAGGGTATTTCCAGGGACGGCGGAAGTTGTCTATGAAGGCAGTGAGTCAGATTTGGGAACAGTTTGTTAATGTCATTGTTTCCTTAGCCTTTGCCTTGTACTTTATTCGCTTTGGAGCTCGTTATGGTGTAGCTGGAGCAGCTTCTGGTACCTTGGCTGGTGCCATAGTAGCAGCAATTTATCTATCCATTCAGTATCGTCGAACAGCTAGTTCAGAAGAAGGCGATCGCAGCGAGGATGGCTCTGAGCGACAGGTGATTCGTGAACTAATGGCCTACACCATTCCATTGGCCATCGGAACGGCAGCCACCCAGTTTGGACACATCATTGACTTGGTCAATGTTAAAAGTCGTTTGGTTGTGTCCGGCTTAACCACTGGTGGTGCCAATGTTACCTACTCTCATTTAGCCAGTTACAAAACCATCATTGCAGTACCATTAACTATTTTAGTAGCTCTAACAACGTCACTTTTTCCTTCTTTAGCTAGAGCTTCTAGCCTAGGAGACTACGAGGAAGTTCGGCGAAAATATCGTATGGCTATGAAAATTAACTATATTTTGGCGGTACCATCGGCTGTGGGCTTATTTACCGTTGCCAGTGTGGCCAATATTGCTATGTTTGATGGTGATCCAGGCCGGGGGGCTTTAATAGCCTTAGGTTCTTTTGTTATTATTATTCAAGGCATGACATTAATGCAGACGGTACTGTTGCAAGCTTTAGGCCTTCATCGCAAAGCACTAATTCCACTACTGTTAGGGATCGCGGTTAAAATCACGGCAAACTATCTCTTGGTAGCGATGCCGCAGATTAGAGGTCAGGGAGCTGTCATTTCAAGCTATATCCAAAGTGTCGTTACACTGTCCTTAAATGGATATTTAATTATGCGTCATGTCAAGCTACCAATGCATCAATTTACCATTGCCAAGCGTCCAGTCTTTGCTTCCCTTGTGATGGGAGCGTCCCTATTGGGAATGCAACAGATTTTACCGGCGGCTTCAGGGCGGATGGAAAACGGAATGCTCTTACTTGTTTTAATCATTATCGGTGTATTGGTTTATGGAACCACCCTGGTTTTGGTTGGTGGGATATCACAAGCCGAGTTAAACTCGATCCGTCCCGGCTTGCACAAGAAAATACCAGCTTCCGTGAGACGCTTTATTTCAAAAGAAGATCAATAATTTTAAAAAACGCTCTTTTGGTGGAAACCGAAGGAGCTTTACTATTTATAAATCCCAGGTAAAGGATTTGTAATATTTTCGATTAATTGATAAATGTTCTCATAAAAGCGTATAATGGTTATATGGGAATGGTTTTTTCCATATAATTAATGAATTTTTGGAAGTGAAATAAATGGAAAATATTGTAAGCAGAATCGATTCAAAATATCGACATAGAGCCAGCAGAACTGAAAAAATATTTGGCACCTTAGCTACAAACGCTATGAAGTTAGCGAATCCGTTTAAAAAGTTTGCATTTAAAACCTCCTGCCTAATGCACCGTTATATTAATATAAAAGCGGTTCACATATTAGAAAATGAAGGATATTACGAAGCAGCAGATTTTTATCGTGATTATATTCGGCCGTTAAATGAAGGAGCTACATGGATTGATCAAGATTTCAAGAGCATCAATCATTTCTACCACCATGAGCAAGAAAAAGGATTGTATGGCTTTTCTGATTCTCTAACGGAAGCTACAAGATACCGAAATAAAATGATGTATTATGCACAAAAAGACAATCAAACTCGAGCACTTTTTTATACTGGGGTTGTTTGTCACTTAAGCCAAGATATGACAGTACCGCAGCACATTAACAATAGGCTACTGGAATCCCATCGGGACTATGAAGTCTGGATTTTGGAGCATTCCTGGAATACTCTTGATTTCACCGTTAATAAAGGGATTATTCGCTACCCAAGGTTTGAAATGTATATTTCGGAAAATGCTAAGAGGACCAATGCGATTTATGAAGAAGCGAAAAAGATTCCTAATCAGGAAGAAGCATTCCTCTTTATGGCTAAGCCACTTATTGCATTGGCACAACGTTCAACAGCTGGTCTTTTACTGGATTTTTATGAGGCTTGGTTCTCAAAGCTAGATGAAGAAGAACACGATCGCCGGGTTTTGTTAAGAAACTTAAAAGAACTTGAAAAAAACGCGATTTAACAGCACAAAAAAGGGACCTTCCTTCAAAATGAAAAGACAGGTTCCTTTTTTATTTAGTGAATTAGCGGAAATATTAATGAAAGTCATGAACAAAAGCAGAGGGAATCCTTCCATAATCCGAAGGAACTTAACAGGGGAAGCAGAGACGAGAAGATAAGAAGAGTTAGTTTATCCTAGAATTGTAAAAAATAGTGAAATAGAACCGTAAAATAGAACTGTAAAATAGAAAGAGAGAACATCTTAGTTATAAGAACTTTGAAAAATGGTGTTAAAGGGAAAGGTTGATTTTACTTAGGCAATTTGGAAAATAAAGTTGAAATAGGTTACTTCACTGTGATAAAAATTCTCTCTAAAAATAGTTAGTGAGAGCATTAAAAAGCTCTACAATAAAACGTGAAAACAAAACGGGAATTATGTGTCCGTTAGGAAGACAAAATGATGAATAATATTTAATAAACCTGTCTAATCTGTAACCAAATCTTAAAATGTGATATGATATTGATAACGCAAAGGAGACGTATTATGCGTATTTTATTGACATCAGTAGACTCGAAATTTATACATTCAAATTTAGCTTTGCGCTATCTTGAGCAAATTGGAAAGCAGGCATCCGAAGATGTTTGTTTATATGAAACAACCATTAATGAGGATGTCGATTTTATCTTGGCGGATTTAATCTCACATCATCCGGATTTACTGGTTTTTTCCTGTTACATCTGGAACATTTCATTGATCAAACAGTTAATTAGTGCTTTTAATAAAGTCTATCCAGACACGCTAATCCTTTGTGGTGGACCAGAAGTTGCTTATGATGCGGAAGAATTTCTTGCCTCAACAGCTGCTCATGGTGTTATGGCAGGGGAAGGGGAGGCGATTTTCCCAGGCCTTTTAAAAACTTTGCGGATTGCTAAAAATGACGGTGCGAAAAAACCTGAGGAATGGCTAAAAGCACTAGAAAATGTTCCAGGCCTTTATCTGAAAAGCGTTCATAATGAAATAAAGAGTACCGGAAAAGTGGATTTGATTGATATGAAAGAAGTTCCATTTCCCTATGATCCATCTAGTTTAGAGGGATTGAAAAATCGAATTATTTACTATGAAGGTCAAAGAGGATGTCCCTATGAGTGCAGCTATTGTTTGTCGTCGATTGATCGCAAGTTGCGACATAAGCCAGTAGATATGGTCTGTGAGGAACTAACAGTCTTTCTAAAAGCAAAGGTTCCACTGGTTAAGTTTGTTGATCGAACATTTAATGTTGCGGAAAAGTGGTCTTTTGAGGTGCTCTCATTTATTGTGAATGAAACGGTGGCGAACAACTATCAAACTTCATTTCATTTTGAAGTAGGAGCAGCTACGTTAAGCGACCGTATCATAAAACTTTTGAACCAATCTCCTAAGGGACTGTTTCAAATTGAGGCGGGAATCCAGTCGACGAACCCCAAAGTATTACAATTGATTCAACGAAAAGATGACCCTGAGCAATTAACCAAGACTTTAGGTCAGATTATTGCTGGGAATAATGTTCATGTTCATACTGATCTTATTGCTGGATTACCAGGTCAAAGCTTGATAAGTTTTAAACAAAGCTTCAATGAATCCCTTGCGATGAAACCCCAGATGCTACAAGTAGGGTTTTTAAAGGTTTTAAAGGGGTCCCCTCTATACAAATCCCGGAATGAGCTGGGAATTGTTTACCGTGACTGGCCACCTTATGAAGTCTTGAAAACTGCCCACATGAGCTTTTGGGATTTGCATAAAATTAAAAAAATTGATGAAATAACCGATAAATACTATAATTCCGGTAAATATGTCAATTCAATGAATTTTCTCCTGAGTAATCCCGGTGATTATTGGGATTTATTTATAAAAATGGCTGATTATTTATCAGAGTATCAAAAGAAGAAAAACCGGTTACACTCTGACGATTACTACAGAGTGATCTTGGATTTATGCAAAGAACTGGAGGGTGAAAATGCGGCTATTTTGGCTGATTTACTAAGGTTCGACTATATTTTAATGAATCGCAAGGGTCATGTGCCTGAATGGTTAAGAAACAAAAACTATAACAGTTTGAGAGCACGACTAGTAAACGATGACAATGAAAATTCATGGTTGAAAGGAACCGTTGCTAGGTTTAAAATTAATGTGTTATCTTTTTGGCAAAGTCAAAAAATTATAGAAGAAGATACTCACGTTTTCTATTCTTTAGCAACTTCAGAAATAATTAAAGTGAAGCATGTAGAGGGCAAAGATTATCGGCCTGTATAAAAATACAACACTTGATTTTAGCGAAGGAAATTTTCTTTGTTAAAAATATACAACTACAACATAACTGTACTAATTTTTTAATATAAAGGCGGTGAGATATTGGCGAAGGAAACGATCGATAAAATTCTGCACGCAGAAGAAGAAGCGGCCCAGTTGGTCTCAAGGGCCCAACTAAAGGCTAAAGAACTTTTAAAAGAGGCTGATATGAAGGCAATAGCAAATGATGCTAAAACCATGGATGAAGCCCGGCAGGAGGCAGAACAGCGAAAGAATGATGCAAAGCTTGAAGCTGAGCAGTCAATCCAAGGTGTTCTAGAGGAAGGAAAAGCAGCAGTCAATTCAATTTTAAACATGACTGATGCAGAAGTAGATAAGGCTGCAACTGCCATATTAGAGAGGATTGTGAAGTAAAATGGCAATCGTTAATATGACTAAATTTAACCTTTACACCTTCGACCGGGATCAAGAGGTGTTGTTGGAAAGACTTCAGGAGTTTAATTACGTTCATTTAGTTAAACCACAGCTTGAAGAAACCGGCGAAAAAGTGGAGGAAGAAACAAAAACAGGAAAAACCTCAGAGGCAGTCGTTAACGTAAATGATGAGGTGCAGAAGGTACAATATGCAATTAACCTTTTGCGCAATTACGATGAACGACCCGGAGGACTCAAAGGACTACAGGAAGGGAATCAAATCATTCGTTTTTCTGAGCTGGAAAAAACAGTTCAAGAAAGCGGCTGGGAAGAAACCTACCGACAAGTAAAAGAAATAGCAGATCGGCTTGACAACTTAACTCATCAAGAAACCAAGCTGAGAACTGAAATTGAGGAAGTGTCAAACTGGACAAGTTTGGACGTGTCCCCGAAAGTACTAGATCGCCTGAAAATGGCTCAAGGTATTTTAGGTGCCGTTCCTCGAAAGATTAGTGACGAATTCGAAGCGAACATTCGCAAACTGGAATTAACTTCCCTGAAAACGGTAGGGGGAACAAAAACAGATATTTGGTATTTAGTACTCACTCACCCTAAAGATGAAGAAGCCTTACAAGAAGTTTTAAGGCAGTTTGCATTCTCGCAGATGAAACCAGATTACGATGAAGAACCAATAGCTCGTAAACAGCGTCTAAATAAAGAATTGATTGAATTAAAGGCCAAACAACGCGAAACGCGAAATGAATTAAAGTTGTTTGCTAAAGATTTATCCAAGCTTGAATTAGCCTATGAGTATTTGGAGAACAAAAAACTTCGCCTCGTAGCAGATGATCGTTTCACCAATACACAGTTTACAAAAGCTACTCAGGGCTACGTCCCAACTGAGATGGTCTCCCAATTTGAAGAAACCATTACAAAAGCAGTGGGTGATAAATATTACCTCACCACAGAAGCTGCCGATAAGGATGATCCAGATGTTCCGATTATGTTGAAAAACGGGAAGTTTGCTCGAGCCTTTACGGATGTAACTCAAATGTATGCTTTGCCTAAATACAATGAAATTGATCCAACTCCACTATTAGCACCTTTCTATTTCTTCTTTTTTGGAATGATGATTGGAGATATGGGATATGGATTGCTCATGTTTTTAGGAACAGCTTATGCGTTAAAGAAAATGAATCTAAGTAAAAGTATGGCACGGTTTGTACAGTTCTTCTTTTACCTGTCTATACCTTCCATCTTCTGGGGACTTATTTACGGATCCTTCTTCTCGTTAGAGTTGGGATTGCCCAGACTACTAAATCCAAGTGAAGATTTCATGACGATTATGATTCTTTCAGTCATACTTGGTGGAATCCATCTCTTCTTTGGACTAGCTATTAAAGCCTATGTTCTAATCCGAGATGGTAAACCGATGGATGCGGTGTTTGATGTTCTATTCTGGTACATGACCTTAACGGGTCTAATTTTAATGTTACTAGCAGGTCCATTGAACCTTCCAGCTATTGTTGGAACTATCGCCCAATGGGTAATGATCGCAGGTATGGTCGGCATTGTTCTCTTTGCCGCTCGAGCATCTCTCGGGTGGGGAGGCCGAATTGCCGGAGGCGTATATGAACTGTACGGTCTTTCAGGCTGGATTGGTGACTTTGTTTCCTACTCTAGACTGATGGCTCTTGGACTATCCAGTGGATTTATTGGGATGGCTTTTAATATGATGGCCGGAATGGTCGGCGGTGCGTGGTATTTATTACCATTCTCAGCTTTGATTTTCTTAGCCGGACATGTATTTAACTTGATGTTGTCTATGCTGAGTGCTTACGTTCACTCCTTACGGTTAATTTATGTAGAGTTTTTCGGAAAGTTCTATGAAGGTGGCGGAAAAGCATTTAACAAGATGAAAAAGGAACCAAAGTATATCAATTACTCAGATGTAGAGAATTTTGAATAATCTTGTATCCTCAATGATACATTGGTTAGAACAAATTTTAAAAAATAACAAAACAAACCTGGAGGTTAATTAATATGACATTCTTTGAATTTATGGTGGACAATGGCGGGATGTTTTTAGCAGCTTTAGGAGCAGCTATCGCCACAATTTTCTCTGGTCTTGGATCGTCAAAGGGAGTTGGAACTGTAGGACAAGCCGCAGCTGGATTAGTTGCAGAAGAACCTGAAAAGTTTGTAAAATCTTTGATTCTACAGTTGCTACCTGGAACACAGGGTCTTTATGGATTCGTTATCGGACTATTTATTTTCTTGAGAATCAATCCAGATTTAACATTGGTTAACGGAATGTTACTTCTTGCAGCTTCATTGCCCATTGCTTTTGTTGGACTAGGCTCTGGTATCGAACAGGGTAAGACAGCAGCTGCCGGTATTGGCATCTTAGCTAAAAATGAAGAACAAACAACTAAAGGAATTATCTATGCGGTTATGGTTGAAACCTACGCACTATTAGCCTTTATTATCTCCATCATGCTGCTCGGTTTAGCTTAAGAGCGGGGGGTTGTAAATGGCTGATATTCAAAAACTAACTGACGAAATATTGAAGGAAGCCGCTCAAACTGCAGAACAGATTCTCGCTGAAGCTCAAACTCAGGTGGATCAAAAGGTTGAGGAGGCAACAAAAACATCCCTTGCTAAAAAGGAGCTTCTTCTAAAACGGGCAGACCAAGAATCAAAATTACTGGCTGAGCGAATTGTATCAGGAGCTAATCTAAAGCTTCGTGATGATATGCTTACTGCCAAAGGGAAAATCATTGATCGCGTTTTGGACAAGGTCCAAGATGGAATCAAGAGTATGCCCTTAGAAGAAGAATTTAATTATATTGCTAAAAATCTTAAAGGGCGTACCTTTAAAGACGATGAAGTAGTTATTGTTAAACCAAGCCTTGCGGACAAAGTAAAAACTTTGCTAGGTCATGCTAAGGTAAAAGAAGAAGAGGGAATTTCTGGATTTGCTATCGACCGAAAGGGCGTCATTGAGAATCACTCGTTAGAAACGACTCTAGATTATCTCAGGGAGGATCTGGAAGCCGAAGCATCTAAAATCCTCTTTCCAAACTAGGAGGTGAAGTTCATGGACAGAATGGAGTATACCCAAGCGGTAGCTACCATGCGAGTATATGAAAAACGCCTGCTGGATCCGATAAAGGTTGAAAGAATGGTTGAAGCTGAATCTGCTGATGAAGTATTGAAAATTCTTCAAGAGACAGAGTATAGCCGATCCATGGGGAATGTGAAACGCCCCGAAGATTTTGAAACTGTATTAAGCAATGAAATGGACCGAGTTTATGATGATATTAATCGCAAGGTAAAAGACCCGAAAATAATCGCTCTTTTATCGCTACGTTACGATTATCAAAATTTGAAAATGCTTCTAAAAGCTGAGGCTCTGGGACAAGATCAGGTTCCTGTTCTTTCTGAATTAGGCACCGTGCCGTCTCAGGCATTTAAGTCGAATTTCGAATCAAATAATTTGAAAGACTCCGGCCAACAGTTTGCAGAGGCTGCCGCGCTTGCAAGAGATGAATTCTCTAAAAATCGCGATCCTCAACAATTGGATTTTATCGTGGATAAAGCTTACTTTAGCCACATGAATGATATTTTGAAAAACTTAAGAGACGTGGACATGATCAAAAATTATATTCGCTACCAAATTGACAGTTTCAACCTCTTGGCCTTTATGAGAACGAAAAAGCAGGATAAGGATCCCCGTTTTATCAAAGAAGTGGTGGTTCCCGGTGGCGAAATTCCAGTGCGTGAAGTATTGGAATCGGCAACGGATTCACCAGAGCAAATTGCAAATCGCTTCCGCGGTAAAAAAATTGGCCCAGCTTTAAGCAAAGGCATTGATTCCTTTCAAGCAACGGGGCGATTAGGTGAAATGGAACGGCAGTTGGAAAATGGATTAATTCATACCATACGGCCGGCCAAACAGGTTGTCTTTGGACCAGAACCACTCTTTGGATATATTGCAGCTAAAGAGCGGGAAAATAAAAATCTAAGGATGATTATGGTTTCAAAGCTGAACAACATTTCACCGGATAGATTACGGGAAAGGTTGCGTGATATGTATGTATAAAGTAGCTGTTGTCGGCGATAAAGATTCGATCTTAGCTTTCAAGGCCTTGGGCGTGGATGTTTATCCAGTGATCCAACCAGAGGAAGCACGTAAGATCATCGACCAACTAGCCCGTGATAAGTATGGAATCATATTTATCACAGAGCAAGCGGCACAGGCGATTCCGGAAACCATTGATCGATATAACCGAATCATGACACCGGCCGTTATTTTGATTCCTTCCAATCAGGGAACCCTGAACATTGGAATGCAGCGAATCAGAGATAATGTGGAAAAAGCCGTGGGATCTAATATTCTTTAAAGGAGAGCACAAGATTGAAAGTTGGAAAAATAATCAAAGTATCCGGACCCTTGGTTGTTGCCGAGGGAATGGATGAAGCTAATCTTTATGACGTTGTACAAGTTTCAGACCAGAAACTGATTGGCGAAATCATAGAGATGCGTGATGATAGAGCATCTATCCAGGTATATGAAGAAACAGCTGGAATCGGACCGGGCGAGCCTGTGTACACCACATCGGAGCCTTTGTCGGTTGAGCTTGGACCTGGTTTAATAGAGGCAATGTTCGATGGAATCCAGCGTCCGCTGGAAGAATTCCGTGAAGTAGCTGGAGACCTATTGGTTAAAGGCGTTGAACTTCCACCACTAAATCGCGATAAGAAATGGGACTTTGTTCCTGAGGTTGCGGTAGGAGATAAAGTAGTAGGTGGAGATGTCCTGGGCTCTGTTCAGGAAACCACCATTGTTTCTCATAAAATCATGGTACCACCCTATATAACCGGAACGGTTAAATCCATTGAAAGTGGTCCACACACTGTGAGTGAAACAATTTGTGTCCTTTCAACAGATGAGGGCGACAAAGAGATTATGATGATGCAGAAATGGCCAGTACGTCGAGGTCGTCCGGTGCAAAGTAAATTGAATCCGGAAGAACCACTCTTGACTGGACAGCGAGTAATCGATACATTTTTCCCAGTAGCTAAGGGTGGAACGGCTGCTGTTCCAGGACCTTTTGGTTCCGGTAAAACAGTTGTTCAGCATCAGTTAGCTAAATGGGCAGATGCTGAGATTGTTGTTTACGTTGGCTGTGGAGAACGCGGTAACGAAATGACAGACGTTCTAATGGAATTCCCAGAGCTAATTGACCCGAAAACCGGTCAATCCCTGATGAAGAGAACGGTTTTAATTGCTAACACCTCTAATATGCCGGTTGCGGCTCGTGAAGCTTCTATCTATACGGGGATCACTATTGCAGAATACTTCCGTGACATGGGTTATTCTGTTGCGATCATGGCAGACTCCACCTCACGGTGGGCAGAAGCCTTGCGTGAAATGTCCGGACGTCTTGAAGAGATGCCTGGAGATGAAGGGTACCCAGCCTATCTAGCTTCTCGTGCTGCTGAATTCTACGAGCGCTCGGGAAAAGCGGTCCTTTTAGGATCCAAAGAACGGATTGGTACATTGACAGTTATCGGAGCCGTATCACCTCCAGGAGGAGATATATCCGAGCCAGTTTCTCAAGCAACCTTGCGTATTGTTAAGGTGTTCTGGGGATTGGATGCAAACCTTGCTTATCGGCGCCACTTCCCAGCAATTAGCTGGTTAGACTCTTATTCCTTGTATCAGACAAAAGTGGATGGATGGATGAATGAGAACGTCGATGAAAACTTCTCTAAAAACCGAAGTACAGCGATGACTCTATTGCAAGACGAAAATCAGTTGAATGAAATTGTTCGGCTGGTTGGTAAAGATACCTTGTCCGAAGCCGATCAGCTTAAGCTGGAAGCAGCCAAGTCTCTTCGTGAAGACTTTCTTCAGCAGAATGCTTTCCATGATATTGATACTTATTCTTCTAGAGAAAAACAAACAAAAATGCTGGAGCTAGTTTTGGCCTTCTACTATGAAGGACAAAGAGGTCTTAAAAATGGCGTTTATTTAAGTGAAATTGAAAAGATGCCAATTCGTGACCGAATTGCCAGATCAAAATATCTGGGTGAAGAAGAACTTGAAAAAATCGATTTGATCCGTGAAGACCTAATAAAGGATATGGATGCGATGATCGAGAAAGGGGGATTAGGCAATGATTAAAGAGTATATGACGGTTCGAGAAGTTGTCGGACCCCTAATGGTTGTCGATGAAGTTGAAGGCGTTAAATACGATGAATTGGTAGAAATTGAAATGGAATCAGGAGTTATCCGGCGCGGAAAAGTGCTCGAAGTCAATGGCGGTAGAGCCATGGTTCAGCTCTTTGAATCCTCAGCTGGAATCAACCTACCCACTTCAAAAGTACGTTTCTTAGGAAGACCACTAATGCTGGGTGTTTCTGAAGATATGATTGGTCGTGTTTTTGACGGAATGGGAACACCAAAAGATGATGGTCCAAGAATAATTCCAGAGAAAAGAATGGACATCAATGGTATCCCTATTAACCCTGTAGCTCGAGACTACCCGTCAGAATTTATTCAAACTGGTATTTCTGCCATTGATGGCCTAAATACACTGGTTCGTGGACAAAAACTTCCGATTTTCTCGGGATCTGGTCTGCCTCATGCAGAACTAGCGGCTCAAATTGCAAGACAGGCTCAAGTTCTTGGGTCTGGTGAAAAATTCGCCGTTGTCTTTGCTGCAATGGGAATCACTTTTGAAGAAGCACAATTCTTTGTGGATGACTTTACCCGAACTGGTGCCATCGACCGTGCCGTTTTATTTATGAACTTAGCCGATGACCCAGCCATTGAGCGTATCTCAACGCCTCGTATGGCACTAACTTGTGCAGAATACTTGGCTTATGAAAAAGACATGCAAGTTCTTGTCATCATGACTGATATGACCAACTACTGCGAAGCTCTTCGTGAGACTTCAGCAGCCCGAAAAGAAGTTCCAGGACGTCGTGGTTACCCAGGATATCTTTACACGGACCTTTCTACAATTTATGAAAGAGCAGGTCGAATCAAGGGAAGAAAAGGCTCGATTACACAGATACCCATTCTGTCGATGCCTGAAGATGATAAAACTCACCCAATCCCAGACCTTACAGGTTATATTACTGAAGGCCAGATTATTCTGTCCCGTGATCTCTATAAACGTGGTTTAGAACCACCAATTGACGTTTTACCATCGCTATCTCGTTTGAAAGATAAAGGAATCGGCCACGGGAAAACCCGTGAAGACCATGCAGATACCATGAACCAGCTCTTTGCAGCTTACGCAACTGGTAAGGAAGCGAAAGAACTGGCAGTTATTCTTGGTGAGTCAGCACTATCTGAAACCGATAAAGCCTTTGCTCGCTTCGCAGAAGAATTTGAAGTACGATATGTTTCACAAGGATATGACCGTAACAGGACCATTGAGGAAACTCTGAACCTGGGCTGGGAACTCTTAAGACTCTTACCTAAAACAGAACTTAAGAGAATCCGTGATGAATACATTGAAAAGTATCTCGATAACGAGGACATTAAAGGAGCTGAGTAAACATGGCAAGGCTCAATGTCAACCCTACGAGAATGGAGCTTACCAAACTAAAGGCTCGGTTATCAACTGCAGTTCGAGGACATAAGCTCCTCAAGGATAAGCAGGATGAATTGATGCGGAAGTTTATTGAGATGATCCGTAGAAACCAAAAGCTCAGACAGGAAGTTGAAGTCGAGCTGGAAGCATCCTTTAAGGACTTTCTACTGGCAAGAGCATTGATGACGGATGAGACTTTAGAAGAAGCTCTCATGTACCCAACGGAACAAATTGGACTGACCATTGAAAAACGGAACATCATGTCAGTTAATGTTCCTGACATGGAATTTATTAGAACCTCTGACGGTGGATCCATTCATCCATATGGATTCAATGATACATCAGCGGATCTAGACGATGCCATCGAAACTCTCCATGAGATTATGCCAAATCTTTTAAAACTTGCAGAAGTTGAAAAAGCTTGTATGCTCATGGCCGATGAAATCGAGCGGACCAGGCGCCGTGTTAATGCATTGGAATACATGACAATCCCTGATCTTCAAGAAACAATTCGATTTATTCGAATGAAATTGGATGAAAATGAAAGAGCCTCCATTACTCGCTTAATGAAAGTTAAAGCGATGATGGAAGCGAAAGAGCTTGAAGAATCAGGTGCAGTTTAAAAAATATCAAAAAAGTAGAGTGCTGTTGAACTGCTCCCTGTCAAATGGACAGACAAATAACCAAATATTGCTTTAGGCTGCAAGAGCCTGGTTTCTCGCTTGTAGAGGAGCCAGGCCTTTGTATTTTGCCTGATACCTCTTGTTGTTATAAAAGTAGATATATTCTTCAACTGCTGCAACCAGTTCCTCGTAGGTGGAGAACTGATTCAAGTAGTACATTTCGCATTTCACTGTACCCCAGAAGCTCTCCATAGGCCCATTGTCAATGCAACGACCGACCCGGGACATGCTCTGGGTGCATCCTGCTTGATCCAGCATTGCTTTAAATACCTTGCTGGTGTACTGGAACTCTCGGTCACTGTGGAACAGCGGCTTAGCATCGGGATTCTCCTCCATTGCCAGCCTGAAGGTCTGGAATACCAACTCATTGTTGTTTCTGTGACTCAGGACAAAGGACACGATGCTGTTGTCACCGAGGTCAAGGATGGCGCTTAGATATGCTTTCTTGTCCATGCCATACTTGAATTCTGTCACGTCTGTCAGCCACTTCTGGTTGGGTTGCTCAGCGCTGAAATCCCGGCTCAGGAGATTTTCTGCAGTTACCTGTGGTGTACTCTTTATATAGTTTTTGCGCTTGCGACGAATCACTGAGGCAAGGCCCAGGCGGCGCATCAATCTACGGATCCGTTTGACGTTATAGTGACAGTCGTACTCTATGTTCAACGCCTGAGTGATC
>LFRM01124160.1_pt1 | contig 19418 bp, 17 predicted proteins | sample 618341 | NCBI WGS metagenome assembly LFRM01 (sample SAMN03654438, study PRJNA283298) | anaerobic digester metagenome | isolation source: pool of bioreactors CSTR01a, CSTR02a, and CSTR03a thermophilic anaerobic... | place: Denmark: Kgs. Lyngby | collected 2014-05-21 | reverse complement strand
TAAAACAGAAGGGAAAACACTCAAAGCTAAAATTGTAGAAACAGAAGCTTATCTCGGGTTAAATGACAAGGCTGCCCACTCTTACGGAGGCAAGGTAACAAATCGGATTAAGACAATGTATGATAAGCCGGGCATTGCATATGTTTACTTTATTTGGGGTAAACATTACTGCCTAAATGTAATAACTAAGAAAGAAGGCATTCCTGAAGGTGTTTTGATACGTGCCTTTGAACCAATTGAAAATATAAATCAAATAGTGCTTTATAGATTTAATAAAAGCATAGAGGAATTAAATAGATATGAGAAAAATAATATTAGTAATGGTCCTGGAAAATTAACTAAAGCTATGAATATAGATATAAAATTAAACGGTGAAGACCTATGTAAAGAAAAACTATATATAGAAACTGAAAAAGATAGTGATTTTAATATTATAGAAACGACGCGTATCGGTATAGATTATGCAGAGGAAGCAATTGATTATGACTATAGATTTTATATAGAAAATAATTCTTACGTATCTAGGCTATAAGTGTTTTTCAATAATTAGGATTGTTTTTCTACTATAAATATAAAATATAAGGATAAAAAGAACAGATTCTGGAGACTATAAAGTTTCCAAAATCTGTTTTTAATTATTTATTATCTAAAGGTCCCAGTTTTGATCATTAACCTTTTTTTCGGCTTCTTCAACAGTCATACCATATTTCTCTTGGAGTTTTCCGATTAAAATATCTTTATCACCGTCAATAACATCTAAGTCATCATCAGTAAGTTTACCCCACTGTTTTTTAACATTTCCTTTTAATTGTTTCCAATTGCCTTTAAAAACATTTTTATCCATTAATTTATCCTCCTTAATTAGTATTATTTAAATATATTTTATCATTCACTTATTATTATACTATGGCGATTTTTTTAATTTTTTATGTAGAAATAATTCTATATAAAAGAATATACTTGGCATGAAATCAATGTTAAATTAATGTGAAATATTTGTGGAATTAGGTACTATATGAGTTTTTATCCATTCAGAAAGATATTTATACCAGTCATTCACTCAGATATAAGTTTTCAGATGGTAGATATGAATTATCTCGGTTAAACTATTTAGGAGTGTAATTAATGAAAAATAACATCATAAATTATAGGAATCGCTATGTTTATATTTGCTGAATGCAACAAAGTAGGTATTAATTCAAATTGAAAGATGAAATAGAAGAATAAAATAAAATAGGTCTTAAATTAATAGATATACTTAAGATGTTTTTACTCTTGAAATAAAAAGTTAAGAAGAATATAAAAATATAAGTCAGGCATAGTTTTAATAGATTCAACAATTTGATTTAAAAAAGGAATTCAATTATGCCTTTTAAAATACTCATTTTCGAGAAATCCTTTTATAAAGAATCCGTAAAAAAGAAATAGTTTTTTTGAAATCAAGAAAACTATAGACGTAATTAATAAGAAAAGGTATAATGTTTTAAAGAAGTAACAGTAAATATTTTCATTTTTAAGTTTCTAGATAAAGTTTGAAAAAGGCATATAATATTTATACTTAAACTATAATTAAACTATAGTTAAATGTAAAAAGGAGGAAATATGTATGGAAGCTAAAGTTGATCGTGATGCATGTATAGGATGTGGTCTTTGCGCAGAAATATGTCCAGAAGTATTCGAAATGGATGATGAACAAATAGCAATTGTAATTGAAAATCCNNTAAAATAGTAGGAGGAAATAAAGTATTATGAAAAGTTATGTATGTACTGTTTGTGGATATATTTACGATCCAGCTTTAGGAGATCCTGACAATGGTGTAGAGCCAGGCACAAGCTTTGAAGATGTTCCTGAAGATTGGGTTTGTCCATTATGCGGAGTGCCAAAAGAATTATTTGATCCAATAGATTAACTTAACTCTACTCTATAATAAGAATAGATACCTTCGCTCATGCCGCTGCTTAGCTTAAAAAAGCTTTGTAGCGGCATATTTTTTCACGCATTTTTATTTATAAAATTTAAAGCATAAGCTCATTCTAAGAAGATTTTCTTTGAAAAAATATGATATAATATTACTTTAAGGGGTGAAATAATGAGATATCTAATGGATTTAGATCCAGGTGCTGATGACGTCTTTGCAATGCTTATAGCTTTAAAAGAAAATTTGAATATTAAAGGGATAATAACAGTTTCAGGAAATGTTCCTATAAATAAGGTAACCTATAATGCCCTTGGACTACTAAAACTAGTTGGCAAAAATATTCCTGTCTGCAAGGGAAGTAGTAGTCCTATTGTTAAGGAAAGTTTTACTGCAAGTGATGTTCACGGTGATAGTGGAATAGGAGACTTAATATTACCCGATGGAAAAGAGAATCTAGTGCCAGATAATTTCATAGACTTTTATTTAAAAAAACTTTATGAAAGCGAGAGAAAAACTACAATTATTGCCTTGGGTCCTCTTACTAATATAGCGCTTCTTTATAAAACTCATCCTGAAGTAAAAGATAAGATTGAAGAAATAATATTTATGGGAGGCTCAATCTCCGAAGGGAACGTTACACCATATGCAGAGTTTAATGCTTATGTAGATCCTGAAAGCTATCAGATATTATTTGATTCAGGTATAAAAATGGTTATGGTTGGGCTTGACGCTACTCATAAATCGTTGTTAAAAATTGATGAAATAGAAAATTTAGATTTATTTGGAGAAGTTGGGGTATTCACTAAAAAACTTTTAATTTGGTATTGTAAAAATGTTATGAAAACTTTTGGTTATCCGGGTTGTCATATGCATGACCCATCTACTATAATGTATATATTAAGACCAGATATATTTACATATTTTCATGCTAAGCTAGATATATCTACAAATAATGATATAACAAGGGCACATATAATGGTCGATAAGGAAAGTAATTCTAAAAATATTAAAATACTAAATTCACTTAATAATGAACTTTTCAAAGACGAATTCTTTAAAATACTAAAAAAATACAATAAATAGTCAGAAAAACATGAAATTAGTTGAGATAATAAATCTTATGTAAAGGAGAAAGCGAATGTCAACACATATTGGAGCAAAAAAAGGTGAAATAGCAGAAACAATATTACTTCCAGGAGATCCACTTAGAGCAAAATATATTGCAGAAACATTTTTAGAAGATGTTAAGCAGTATAATGAGGTTAGAGGAATGTATGGTTTTACAGGAACATATAAAGGGGTACCAGTTTCAGTTCAAGGTACAGGTATGGGAATTCCATCAATTTCTATTTATGTTCATGAATTAATTCACGACTATGGAGTAAAAAATCTAATGAGAGTAGGTAGTTGTGGAAGCATACAAGAACATGTTAAAGTCAGAGATGTTATTTTAGGAAGCTCTGCATCTACAAATTCATCAGTAAACAAGAATAGATTTAAAGGTTTAGACTATGCAGCAACTGCAGATTTTAATCTTTTATATACTGCATATAATATATCTAAAAAAATGGATGCTAATGTACATGTAGGAAATATTTTAACTTCAGATACATTTTATGATAAACAAGGTACTGCTATGATGTTTAAAGAAGCAGGAACACTGGGAGTGGAGATGGAGGCAGCTGCGCTATATACTGAAGCAGCACTGGCGGGCGTAAAAGCCTTAACTATATTAACTGTTTCTGACCATATACTTACTGGAGAAGAAACAACTGCAAAGGAAAGACAAACAACTTTTGATGATATGGTAAAAATTGCTTTAGAAACAGCAGTAGAAATTAACAAATAACAAATAACAAATATTAAAAAATAGGACAGAAGGGAAGTATATTAAGTTAATAGTATACTTTTCTTTTATTTAGGAAGTTTTGTTATAAATAGTGTAATAAAATTAATATAGTGAGGGAGATGAAATGTCAAAAGAAAAAGATGAAATTATTTTAAGAGGACTCAAAGAAAATAATTTGAAAAACATAGATCTCAATATAACAAAAGGTAAAATTAGTGTATTTACTGGGATTTCAGGCTCGGGAAAAAGTTCTGTAGCCTTTGATACTCTTGCCGCTGAAAGTAGAAGGCAGATGACTCTTAATTATCCTCTTTATGTGAGAAACCAAATGCCTAGATATGAAAGACCTCAGGCTGACCTTATGCAAAACCTAAGCCCTGTAGTTGTGGTAAAGCAAAGATCAGTAGGAGGGAATTCTAGATCAACTGTAGGGACCTATATGGATATATCACCCCTTATTAGATTGCTATTTTCAAGAATTGGAGATCCTTTAATAGGGAGTGCTACAGATTTTTCAAGGCAAAGTACTTTTGGTAAATGTCCAGAGTGTGGCGGTTTTGGTAAGGTAGTTACACCAGATGTAAATAAATTAGTGGATTTTGATAAATCCCTTAAAGACTATGCAGTTCAGTTTAAACCTTTATCTCCTTCGGGATGGCAGGGTCAATGGATGATGACCTGTGGACTTTGGGATCCTGATTTACCTATAAAAGACTACTCAAAAGAAGACAGAGATCTTTTTTTATACGGTCCACCTGGAGGAGGAACAGTTTATGCTCCATTTCACACAAAGGATGGTCCTCAAAATGCTAGATGGGATGGTTTGTTACCTAGATTTATACGTTTATATATAAATAGAGATATATCTAAGTTAAAGCAAGTATCTAAGGATGATGTTCTCGAAGTTTCTACAAATACATTGTGTCCGACTTGCAAAGGAACAGGCCTTAATCCTAAGGTATTAGAGTCTAAAATAAATGGCTTCAATATTTTAGAGTACCTGCAGCTGGAAATGACGGAAATTCTTACACAACTAAAAATTATAGAGAATCCTTTAGGGAAATCTATAGCAAATCAGATTATCCCGTCTATAAAGCAGCTTATTGATATTGGCCTGGGATATATAAGTTTATCCAGAAAAATGAACACATTATCTGGCGGTGAAGCTCAAAGAGTGAAGATAGCTCGTCATTTAACTAGTAGTTTAAATAATATGACTTATATTTTTGATGAACCTAGTGCAGGACTACATCCTGAAGAAGTTAATATGCTAATAAAGATGCTTGAGAGTATAAAAAATGAATATAACACTGTAGTTGTTATCGAACATGACATAGATGTGATAAAAGCAGCTGACGAAATTATAGAGATGGGCCCAGGGGCTGGAAGAAAAGGTGGAGAGGTTGTTTATCATGGAAAACCTAGTGGACTTAAAAACTCTGATAAAGCTTCTACGACACTAGAACATAGCTTAGATATAAATAAAAATCCACGAAAAGGTAAGAAGTATTTTAAAATACGTAATGCAAACTCTAATAATTTGAAAAATGTAAATATAGCTATACCAAAAAATGTATTGGTTTCAATCTGTGGTGTATCTGGTTCGGGTAAAAGTTCACTTATGCTCGACGCTTTTCTATATAAGTACCCAGAGACCATAACAGTAGACCAAGCAAGTATTGGGATTTCTAGCCGCTCAACTCTAGCTACTTATATGGGAATTATGGATGATATTAGAAATATTTTTGCTAAAGAAACAGGGCAAAGTGTTGGTTTATTCAGCTTTAACTCTACTGGTGCTTGCCCAATCTGTAAAGGGAAAGGAGTGACAAAACCTGATGTAGCTTTTGCTGACCCTGTTACAATTAAATGTGAAGCCTGTAATGGTACAAGATATTCAGATAAAGCTAGATCTTATTTCTTTAGAGATAAAAATATTGTAGAAATTTTAAGGTTAACTACTGATGAAGCTTTAGAGTATTTCAAAAAAGCTGAAATTATAAAAAAACTAGATACACTTAAAGATGTAGGCCTTGGATACTTAACCCTTGGTCAGACTACAAGTTCTTTAAGCGGAGGAGAAACTCAGCGCCTAAAACTTGCAAGTCAGCTAAAGAAAGAAGGGGCTATTTATCTTTTAGATGAGCCATCTCTAGGCCTTCATATGAAAGATAACTCAAAACTACTGGGTGTATTTCAAAACTTAGTAAATAAGGGCAACTCTGTTATTATAATTGAACATAATCTTGATTTTATTGCGGCAAGTGACTGGGTTATTGAACTTGGTCCAGAAGGCGGTAGAAGAGGGGGAAAAATTATATTTGAAGGAACTCCAAAAGATATGCTAATGGCAGAAACACTTAGTTCTAAGTGGCTAAAAAAGGGAGTTAAATAAAAATAATTAATATAAAAAGAAGGAGTTATACGATTTAAATATCATACAACTCCTTCTTTTTATATTTTATCTATTATCAAGAGAGAAAAGGGGACTGATAGCTTTTAATTATCATCTGTATTTTCATTGGCAAGAGGATTTAAATTTATAGCTTCACGCAGTCCCTCATCGTCAACATGAGTATAAATCTGAGTTGTTGATATATTTTCATGTCCTAGAATCATCTGGAGACTCCTAATATCAACTTTACCATGTTTATACATAAGTGTTGCAGCAGTATGGCGAAGTTTATGAGGACTATATTTGTCGGGATCTAGTCCAGCACTTATAACATGCTTTTTTACCATCATTTCAACAGTTCTTTGATTAATTGGACGTCTGTGAGTAGATAAAAATAGGAAATCTTCATATTTAGGAGGTACAGGCTTTTCTTTTCTAACTTTTAAATAGTCATTTATAGCTGTTAAACATGCATTATTAAGATATACGACTCTTTCTTTATTTCCCTTGCCTACAACAGTGAGCCTGTCATCGCTAATTTTACTGATTCTTATATCTACAAGCTCAGAAAGTCTTAAACCACAATTTAGAAATATTGTTAAAATAGCGTAATCTCTAAAATAATTGATATTTTCCTTATCCATTGATCTAAGAAGTTTAATACTTTCATCAAGTGTTAAATACTCAGGGTGCCGTTTGATAATTTTTGGACTTTCAAGTTCTGCAGTTGGATTATCTTTTATAACTCTTGCTTTAATTGTCAGATAATTAAAGAAGGTTTTAAGACAAGCAACTTTACGTGCGCGGGCATAGGTAGAATTATTTCTAGATCTGTCAGCATAAGATAAAAAAGCATACATTTCTGATAGGGTTATTTCTTTTAAGAAATTATCGTCAATATCGTGTATAAGAATTTCATCGAAAGGAATATCATTAGATACAAGTTTTCTATGTTTCTTTACAAATCTAAAAAATAGTCCAAGCTCATAAGCATATGCAGTTACAGTATTATCTGATTTTCCTTTGATCGTTGACGAGTAATTTAAAAAATCTAAAACTCGCTCCGGATAAATTTCATAATTAGTGTCATTTTCACTCATGTATTTACACATCCTAAATAGTCATTTTAATAGGGCGATTTTGCTTAAATTAGCGTTAAATCAGCTATTAATCATATATTATCACATTTACTTCGCGAAATCAACATTTAGCGAAGTAAATTATAAAGTCTTATATCCTCCCTTTTATAGCTAAAACTATGTTTGTCTGCTCTTTATATCAAAATAAATTATTTTAAAACTTCTATAGCCTAGTAATTGCCTATTTAAGAAATTTAAAATTTAAATATTTTGTTTAGAGCCTCCCTAGCTATTTGTTAGGATCAGCTTAGGGATCAACTTAGAAATAATAACAAATTAACCTGCAGTTTATCTTTCTTAGCTAGGTTATATTTTAAATCTTTTTACTTACCTTTATATATACAAGTCTCTTATTATTTTTTTAGAACCTTTTATATATAAGCTCTTATATTATTTTCTATTAAATTCTTACAAATTCTTGAAATATCAAAATTCTTTACCCTTGTCTCTAAAATTTATTATTATCCCTTTAGATTTATTATTTATAATTTCTGTTTGTTTTATACTTAAGTGGTAAATTAAAATAATCAGCGCATTGCCCTGCGCTGATTATAGTTACTCAAATATTAACTTATGATTATGTTACTAGCAAAAGCTTAACAAAGTTTTATATCCTTTACGGTTCTTCCCTATATAAGATAATTCCTGTATCGGTGCTAACAATATATTTAAAATCAAATAAGTCTCCATCTTCTAAAGGAAGTCTAAAATAAAAATTATATACTTTTTTCCCGTTGTATACATCTATTTCATAAGAAATGTTTTCTGGATCTATTTTTTCTGCGTATTTTTCAGTTGTAGTATTTGTTGAAAAAGTTGTTATAACTATTTCCATTGCTTCTTCTAAACTTATATTGCTTTCCATATTAAGGATTCCAAGCTCTTCGTATTTAAAAGAAACACTAATTAAAGTTCCGTCTTCAAGATACTGCATGTAGATATTATTACCGTTAAATCCGGCATCTTCAAATTGTCTGGCTGTAGTTTTAATTTTTTTCTTGTTTTCATTATATTCAACCTGAATTTCATAGTATTCTATATCTTTATTAAGCCTTTTAATAACCTCTTCAGATTTAAGTATAATATCTTCCCTAGAAATTGGTTCTTTTTCTTCATCTAAAAGACTTGGACTTAAGGCTTTTGCTGTTTCTTTTTTCAAGAATATTGTTTGAAGCCTGTTTTCTTTATCTATTTCGTATTTATAAGTTTTATCATCAAATTCTTTTACAGTAGATCCGTCATAGTGCTTTGTTCTTATATAAGATACATCCTCATCTTTATCATTTGTAAAATCCAGTATTATTTTTGGTATTTCAACATTAGGTTTGGCTACTCGATCTCTTTCGCACCCTGTTAACGAGAAAATTATACTTAGCATTACAAAAGTTTTTAATATATAATTCCATTTTTTGTTCAAAGTATACCTTCCTTTCTAATATATAGTTAACATTTATAGCATAACAGCCTTAAAGATACCTGGTATCAAAAATGAAAGAGTTGTTATAACTACTGCTGAAATAAATGCCCCTATAGTTACACAGAGCATCGACTTTTTGAAATCTAAGCCTAAGAATGCTGCCACAGCGCTTCCTGTCCAAACTCCAGTTGTTGGTAGAGGAAGTCCTACAAATATGATAAGGGCTAATTCTTTTTTAATTATAAATGAGTCTTTGTTTCTATCTATTTTATTATCTATTATATTGACAAGTTTTCTAAAAAAAGGTTTAGGTCTTATATAATTATATATCTTTTTAAATAATAAAAGTATAAAAGGTGCCGGTATTAAACTTCCAATAAATGCTACTAAAAAAATATATATTGGGTTCATATCATATAGAAAACCTACAGGAATAGCCCCTCTTTGTTCTATTATTGGTGTCATTGAAAGTAAAAACACTTTTAAATAATGGTTCATAGTTTCTCCTTATTTATAAGCCGGCTGATATAATTAAATATATAGAAAGTAGATTAAATTTCAGTTAAATTATAGTCTAGTATATTTCATGAATCCGTGATCCATAACGACTTCTATTTTATTAGTTTCTATTAAGTATTCAATATATGACCTAAGCATTCTTTTAATAACCATATACTTTTCTACAGTTTTTATTTGAATTTCAAGTTTTTTTGTTGCAGCTTTTAAAATATCTTCAAAAGTCATAAGTCCTTCTATAACTTCAAGGATCATATCTGTTCTATTCTTATAGAAATATATGTTATCAGTTATTAAGTCTTTTATATCAATATGAATGCCCTTATGAGCTAGTATATATTTCTTAGCGTTAAGATGATATAGTTTTAATTTACTTTCTATATCATGTTTTAGTATAAAAGCATAAGGCATCTTAAAGCCTTCCATAATTTCATAGCTAATCAGTGCATCTCCAAGATATGCTACATTGTCTGGAGTCTTTATAACAATGTGTCCTGGACTATGGCCAGGAGTATGAATAATATCAAAAGTTACTCCAAATAAAGATAAAGAATTATCAGATGGTGAAATTCTTATATCTGTGTCGGTTACCATATGTCCGAAATGGTCTGTTACTTTGCTTAAACTATAGTCTCCATAAAAAACTTTTAAACTAATATTTGACGAAACTATTTCAGCTTCAATACTAGTCATTGCAATTATAGAATTGTATTTCTTCTTAATCACAGATGCATTTCCTATGTGGTCTATATGGGAGTGGCTAATAATTATAGCTTTAACATTAAAATTTTCCCTGTCTAGTAAATTAAGGATACCTTCTTTTTCTCCCCTTTTCCATCCGGAATCTAACATTATTATATCATTTTTATTTATTTTATAAAAAGGTATAAGAAGCATTCCTGTGTCTATTGCAAAGGTGTCTCCTTCTACATGTAAAATTTTCATTATCATACCTCTTTTCTTTAGTCATAATAAAAAGCTAGATCTCATAGTTATACCTATAAGAATCTAGCTTATTCTCTTTAAAGATTATTCTTCTAGAGATTCTATAAGATTTGCTACTTCTTCTAAAGCTACTTCTTCATCTTCTCCATCTGCAATTACAGTAATTTTTGCACCACTTGTAACTCCTAGAGAAAGAACTCCGATAAGGCTTTTTACGTTAGCTTTTTTCCCATTATATTCCACTTCTACATTAGATTTAAAGGAAGATGCCTTTTTAACTAATAAAGTAGCTGGTCTTGCGTGTAAACCTGTTGGATTATTTACTATTACTTCTCTTGATACCATTTTAAAATCACCTCTACTTATTTCTGCGCTATACTATTTAATTATATCATGTTTATAAGCGATTACAACAACATTTCCTGTTATAAGTATTTACTCCATTAATTAAATATTTATATTGTATTTTAATAGTTTTCAAACTTCTTTGCAATATCTTTAACTGAAGTTCTTGCGCTCTGTGAAATAATATCTATTGAGTTATTACCAAACTGTATACCAGAAATAATTTGACCGTGTACTTTAAGTGTTTTAAGGACTCCATATCTCTGACTTACAGCGCTTAAATCAGGTAAGGTTACTTGTACTCCTCCAAATTTTTCTATCTGTAAGATACGCTCATTAACTAACTGGCTAAGTAAAGGTGTTCTATTATTGTTAGGTGAAACATCTTTACCAGGACCAACAGCATTTAGAATATACTCTGCCGTTTTGGGATCTTGATCTTTTAGTATTAGCTTAAAAGAGTTTTTATTAGGAATAATATCAGTTAAGCCTCCAAAAACTTGAATTTTATTATTTGCCCAATCAGAATATAATATTTCACCAGACTCAGCTGGAAATGGACTTCTTAGTTTATCCCATTTTGTATGATATTTATTTATAAAAGTTTCCTTATCTATTTCTGAGAGGCTCATCCATAGATCTGGAAGAAGTGATCCTATACCAATGAGTATGCTCTGAATAATTGTTGTTTTATAAGATCCAGCAAGCAGCTTTTTTATATTTTCTTTAGACCCAAAAGGTTCATTTATCCAGTTTTCTTTTAGTGAAATCTTTTGATTTTTTATTTCTTTTTTAAACCAATCTATATAAGTATCTAAAGGTATAAATCCATTATTTTCATTTTTAGTCTTATCTATATTTTCCTTTGTAAAACAAATATAATCAATTGTTTTAGACTTGTAATTAATGGTTTTGAATTTTCCAGTATTAGAAAAAAATATTACATTTAAGTCTTGCCTATAAAAGTGAATATATCTTAAAATATCAATGCTAGTTAAGCCCATACCTAAAACAGCTACTTTAGAATTTTTTGGAATAAGAGGCATATTTTCCTTAAGAGGAAAAGGATTTACAATAAAGTTTGGATGGTCTATTAAATTATAATGATCACTATAAGGCATATGTCCCAAACAAAGATGAACTACGTCAAAAACTTCTTTTATACTAGAAGACGTTACTTCATATTGTTTATTTTCTAGGACACGCACGGTTTTTACTTTTTCCTTTATTACTCTAGCTTTTGATTTTTTAATCCAAAGATCCATATGTTCTTTTAGGTAAGTCCCAACAATATTTCGGGAGTAGTATTTTAAGCTTGGATTATTTTCTCCCTTGACATTTTCTAGCCACTCTACAAAATCATTTTTATTTTCAGGAATAATAGTTGTAGAATCTGCTGATACATTCATAAGTAAATTCTCATCATCTTTTTGATAAGGAGCACCAGTTCCAAAAGTTTTTTCATCTCCGAACAAAGTTAGTTCTATAAGAGGATTATTGGCTTTTTCTTTAGTCCATTCTCTTAGAACACTGATACCAGCTACCCCCATTCCTACAACCGCAATTTTTATAACCTCATTTGACATTTCGCTACGTCCTTTCCATCATTTTTATCCTGCTATTCTTTTTATCTTTCATAGAGATGAGTGTTCCATTCACTTATGCTCCTAGTATAAGTATTATACTAGGAGCATATAACCATAAAAGGATGACTATATCTCCTCAAGGATTCAGTATATTTTAGAGTAGTTACTAAAATTATTAGCATAAAATGAGATTTAAGTATCTTTTCTCTTTATTTGTCATTTTATTTTCAAATATATGAAAATGTTTATGAAAGTCATCTTTAATATAATGTCATTTTACTAAAGATAACTTAAAGATCTTCTTATATTGGCATTTACTTTTAATTTTCTTAAAGTGTATTTCTACAACTACTTTGCCTCATTATTATAGCCAAATCAAATGATTTTATTATCAGATTTGGCTACAAATAAAGATGAATTTTTATATTCTATATTATTTTCTTTCTAAAATATTTATTGTAATTTTTAAATTTAAATATTAATTTTTTCAAGAATCAGAATCTAAATAGCATTAAGTTCTAATCTTAAGTGAAATCTAATTAGATTTTCTGATTTTACGTGAACCTAAAATAGCCAACCAAACTCCAAGGATGATACCAATAATGCCGCCAATTATACCACCTAAATATCCTACAGCTTCATATCCCCTGGCTCCCATAAATTCAAAGGAAGTGAAATAGTTACCACCGATATTCATGCCAATAAATAATCCTATTAAAGACAGAATCACTCCTCCACCAAGTCCATACATAACTTTACGGTTCATCGTAATTACCTCCCTTTTAAAATCAAGCTAAAAAATTAAAGTAAATTGTAAGGTAATTATAACATTATTATCTATTAAAAGATAAATGTTTAGATTTTTTCTATTGTAATATTTTTATTTAATACACCAAATCTCTCTGAAATTATTTTTATATTAGCATCTCCAGACTTCCCAGTTGTTTTAATCCAAAAACCTATGGATCCACCTATAAGGGAAATTGTTTTCGGACCTATAACCTTTACTGGCCCTTCTGTCTCAATTTGCAGTGCATCATTTGCATAAGTAATGCTATTGCCGTGCTGGTCTACTAAGTTTAAAGTTATCCTTGTAGTATCATAAGTTATATCTTCAGTTAGTTTATTCTTATCTATTGACATAATAAGATTAGCTTTGGAAACTTGACCTTTAGTGACTTTGCATACCGACTTATCATTGATATAGCCTTCAAAATAGTAATTTGTTGCTTTATCACCCCAGCCACCAAAATATTTAGTATATAGGTTTTCTGCATCTGCCATATTAAGTTTATATTTAAGGAAAATTTTTCCCATTTGCAGTTTATTCTTAATACTTAAATCTAGACCGGTCTTACTTACTTGCATCAATAATTTTTTAATTGTTTCAGCATCTTTTTCTGAGAATTTCTCATTTTTAGCGATAGTGTCCCCTACCAAATCATCTATTATTACAGGTGGATTAGGAAGATTTGAATATTTTTCTTTATCTGGATAAAAAGTATTGATATATTCATCGTTTTTATATAATTTTACATAATCGCAGTTTGTAAAAATATGAATGTCTTCAAGAAATGATGAGTTATATTCACCAATATTAAAAGAGCTACATACACTCATAACTGGAAATCTGTTTTGTTGAGACTTATAAGCAAAAGCGGCATATTTAGGAATACGATACATATCCATTACCCCATGGTAGCAAATCTTATCTCCGCTTCCAAAATCTTTATGTGTATTATAGTCAAACATACACCAGCCAATAGCTCCAGATATTTCGTCGTCTTTTTCCATAGCTTCTAAAACATTTAAATGGCGCAGGGCGTGTTCTATGCGTCGTGATTCATTATCAAACTTTTTTGTTGGAAACATATGGCCATTATGCTCTGTTACCAGGTAAGCTTTATTTGTTTTTGTTATATTTCTCTTTTTATCAAGGCCTTCATTCTTTCCGGAGTGAATAAAATCATTATAGGTAAAGACATCTTCAGTTATAGACCTAGATCCCATATTTCTAACGCCACCTGTCGGTCTTGAGTCATCAATACTTCTAGCTACAGCGTTGGTTTTTTTATAAAATTCGTCATTGTTTTGGGACTCATTAATTCTGACACCCCAAATAATAACACTTGGATGGTTTATATCTTTTAGGATCATTTCTTTGGTGTTTTTAATTGATATGTCTTGCCAAGACTCATCACCAATATGCTGCCATCCTGGTATTTCATCAAAAACAAGCAGTCCTAATTCATCGCATCTATTTAAAAAGTGATCGCTTTGCGGGTAATGAGATAACCTAACTATGTTAACTCCGAGCTCATCTTTTAAGATTTCAGCATCTTTTTCTTGAGCACTTTTTGGCATGGCGTATCCTACATATGGAAATGATTGGTGCCTATTAAGACCTCTAAGTTTTATTTTCTCTCCATTTAAATAAAAGCCATCTTTTTTAAATTTTATATCTCTAAAGCCAAACCTTATCTCGTTTTTATCTATTACGTTTTTCCCATCAATTAAATCAATTTTCATACTATATAAATTTGGATTATCTATGCTCCACAGGTCTACATCTGTTAAATTTTCTTTTATAGATATTTTCTGATTTGTTTTAGACTTTAACCTTATTTTCTTTGTGAATTCATGCTTACACTCGTCATCTTTAAAGAGACCAAACTTACAAATTAGAGCTTTGGAGCTTTTGTTTTGGTTATGAAAATATAAGTCTATATGAAGTTTTGGTTTTTTAGTTAAAACATCGGCTGGTTTGATAGCTACATTTTCAATATGGATTTCATTATAGTATTCTAATGACACTTCTCTATAAATACCGCCATATGTTAGAAAATCAACAACAAATCCAAAGGGAGGTATATCTTCTCTTTCTCTAGAATCTACATAAACTGTTAAAGAGTTATTACTATCAGCTATAGCGTGGTCTGTTAAATCTAATCTAAAAGGAGTGTAACCACCCTTATGGTCTCCAACAAAGTTCCCATTTAAATATATTTTTGCATAAGTCATAACTGCATTAAACCTTATGTATACACGCTCATTGTCATTTAATTTATCTATCCAAATATCTTTTTTATAGCAGCTTTCAAATTGATAAATTTTTTCATCAAAGTTATTAAAAGGAAGCTCTATATTTGTATGGGGAATCTGCACTATTTCAAATGAACCTTCAGTAAAGTCATTTGTTATATATTCTTTTCTAAAGACAGGACTATACTTCCAGTTGAAATTTATATCTTTTTTCTTTATCATAACTAGCTCCTTGTATAATCTATTTATTCTTTTTATTTGCTTCTAGCTTATTAAGTATTTCATCGTATTTTTCCTCTGATATAATATATTTCTTTTTTATTAGTAAGTATGCAATAATTATGCTTACCATTGGAATTACTCCCATCCCTATCCTAAGCATAAGAAGCATATTTGGTGTGGCATTAGCTAAAATTTCATTTGCCTGACTACTAATTTCACCTACTAGTCCTTGGGACTTTTGAATTTCAAGCTCTGCAACCTTTTGAGAATAGGTATATATACCAGATAAAACAAGAACAAGTGTTACTATTCCTTGCTGAAGAGCTGCTCCAAGCTTTGTCATAAAAGGACGAATTGAAAATATGATACTTTCATTACGCTCCCCTGTAATTATTTCATTGTATTCTATTACGTTTGCAGTCATTACAACAAGGACTACAAAAAATAAGTTAAGTCCAAAGAAAATTAAAAATGCACTTCCATAAAGAATAATCTCATTCATAGGTATAATGTAGCCTAAAGATAAAAATATTATATAGCCTACGATAGAAATCATAGTCCCTACTCCCATTATCTTCATTCTTTTAAAATAATTTGTAAGAAATGGAAATATAAGTAAGGCTGCAAGTGTTCCTAGGGCAAAGAATACAGTAAAGATAGTTATTTGTATTCCTCCATATCCAAATTCAAAGTAAAAGAAATTAATGCCAAAAGCCATAAAAAGTTCAATTGCTATAGTGTATAAAAGTAAGGCGATAGCAACTACTATTAGCTGATCGTTTTTGTATAAAATTTGATACATCTTTTTAAGGTTTACTTTATCTTGCTTTAAATGAGCATTGGTTTTTTCTGTTACTCCAAAATAAGTAAGAGATGTAAAGGCTAAAAATATAAATGAGATACTGATTCCGATAATTTTGTACATAAGTACAGCATTTCCTGTTACTAAAACGGGTATTAGACCACCTGCCAAAAATTGACCAATACTTGCAAAGATTAAAACTAGGTTTGTAAGTTCATTTCGCTCATCATTGTTTGTAGATAAGTTAGGCAGCATTGACCAGTAAGATATATCGTTAATTGTAAATGTCATCCCCCAAGCTATATAGGCAAGCCCAAAAAATAGTACAAAAGCCCAGCCCTCTGGCCTAAAAAGAAATAGTAGGATTGTTATTACAAAATTACTTGCTCCTCCAATCATAAGCCAGGGCCTAAATTTACCCCCTTTAAGTCTTGCATTTTCAATAATTATTCCCATCATTGGATCGTTTATTGCATCCCAAATTCTAGCAAAAATCATTATTCCTGATATGGCAGTGAACTGGGCTACAGTTAGGTTCATTGTATATTGAATATAGGGAAGCATAAACATAGATACTAGTATAAACATCATGTCCCTACCTATGCCGCCTATACTATAAGTCCATTTATTTCTATTTGAAATTTTATCCATTATTTATCTTCTCCTTTATAAGTATTTATCAATCATATCCTTAGTTACCTGTTTGTTTTTACAGATTTCTCCGTAAAAGCGGGCACTCTTCCTTATTGTTCGTTTTTGTGTATTATAGTCAACTTCAACCAAACCAAATCTTGGAGAGTAACCATCATTCCACTCTAAGTTATCCAGTAAAGACCAGTGGTAGTAGCGCCTAACATCAACTTTATTATCTAATAGTCTTTTTATTTCTTTAGTATGATCATATATAAACTTAGCCCTTTTATTATCCTTAGCATCAGGGATTCCATTTTCTGTAATATAGATAGGAAGCTTATACTTATCATATACTTTCTTAGTTACCTTAAAAAGGCCCTCTGGATAGATTTCCCATCCTAAATCATTTAATTTTTCATCGCCCAAGTTATCCTCTACCTTTACTTCTCCAAATAACATTGCAGGATTAGTTGAAGAATGTATTAAGTGTCTTGAGTAGTAATTTATTCCTAAAAAGTCTGAGTATATACCTTTTCCAAGAGGATAATATCCTAGGCCTAGAGGTAGGCTTAGTTTTCCTTCTACCATTCCCTTTAAAAAGAGGCTATGAAAAGAATAGTCCATTAGCTCTTTACTCATTTTTGTAAGTGGATTTTCTCCCTTAACTTCAAAATATGCAAGGTGCATAGCTATGCCAACCTGGGTATCCTTATATCCCATTTCTTTTCTTATTTTATGGATAATTTTATATGACAATAAATGTGCGAGTATAAGGTTTTTTGATGCCTTAAAGTAAGATACAATATTATCTTTATTTCCTGGTGGGTATTTGCCGTCTATAAATGTGTCCATAGCAAAGACATTTGGCTCATTTATAGTACAGTATTCGTTTACATTATGGCCTAAAAAAGAAACTACCTTTTGAACAAATCTAACAAAGTACTTTATGTTATCCTTATTTGTCCATTGACCCTTTTCTTCAAACCACTGGGGATGGGAAAAATGGTGTAAGGTAACAAGAGGCTTAATTCCAGACTTTAATAAAGATTTAATTTCATCTTGGTAATGTTTTATTCCTTCTTTTGACCATACTCCTTCTTTAGGTTCTATTCGGCTCCATTCAATGCTCATCCTATAAATGTCATGGTTCATTTCTTTCATAAGATTTATATCTTCCTCTACCCTATTATAATGGTCTGCCGCAACTATAGAGCTTTCATTGTTGGCGATTTTTCCTTTTAAAGACCAGTGATACCAGTTACTATTTGTATCTCCCCCCTCAATTTGAGTTGCTGCTGTTGCTGATCCTAAAAGAAACTCTTTAGGTAATTTTATTGGATCCATTTACTCCTCCTTAATTGCTGCAATATATATATCTACTTGTTTTTTTATCAAACTTATTCCATCTAAATTATATTCTTTTTTAATTGACTCTCCTCTTATAGCAATTCTTTGACCAAAACTCCATAGTACATTAGATATGGTAGCCACTATTAATTTAATGTCTATATCTTTTTTAATTGACTTATCTTTTTTACCTAAGATCATAATTTCTTCTAATAAGTCGTCTGACTTTAGAATGATTTTATTAAACCTATTTTTACTTATTTCGTTAGCAGCGTGAGTTGTCTTATCTTGAAAGTAAAAATCAAATTCGCTTAAGTATCTCATGACATCAGCTTTTTCACTCATATAATCAATTAACTTATTTAAGAAAATCTCTAGTCTTTCAATGCCAGTGCCCCTAAGATTAGTAAAAATTTCTTTTTGATAAGAGTTCCACTCATTTAAAAGCTCTATTGTAATTTCGTATGCCAGGTCTTCTTTTGTGTCAAAGTATCTATAAATTGTTCTTCTACTTAAGCCAGCTCTTTCAGCTATATCGCTCATTGTTGAGTTAAATATGCTTTTCTTAAGAAAAATTTCTCTGGATTTTTCCAGTATTAAGTTTTTGGTCTCATTTGTTTTTTCCATATCTATTCTCCTGTCACAGTCTGTGTTATTTTAAGTATATAATTTGTCACACACTGTGTCAAGACCAAATGACAGATTATTCCAATTAATTATATTATTCATAAAATAATACTTTTAGAAAACAAAAAGAACCTAAAAATTTAGGTTCCTAATATAGAATGTATTTTATTAGTTATTTCTCTAGTGAATTTACGAACTCTTCTATACGTAAAAGTCCTTTCTTAATAGATTCCATATCAATTGCATAAGAAAGTCTGACAAAATTATCAAGGCCAAATGCTATGCCTGGTACTACTGCTACTAGATAATCATCAAGAAGTATTTCAGAGAATCTTAAAGAACTCCCTATCTTTTCTCCCTTGTAATTTAAGTCTAGTATCTCCGTTATGTCTATACCCAAATAAAAAGCTCCTTTTGGATAAGTATATGAAAGCTTATCTATGTTATCAACTTTATCCATCATATAGTCTCTACGTTTTTTAAATTCATTGTTCATCACTTTTATAAAGCCTTGGTCACCATTTAAAGCTTCTACAGCTGCATATTGAACAAATGTTGTACTGTTTGATGTTGTGTGGCTTTGTATTGTTGTCATTAGCTTTATAAGCTTTAAAGGCCCTGCTGCATATCCAAT
>LFRM01258409.1_pt1 | contig 19434 bp, 9 predicted proteins | sample 618341 | NCBI WGS metagenome assembly LFRM01 (sample SAMN03654438, study PRJNA283298) | anaerobic digester metagenome | isolation source: pool of bioreactors CSTR01a, CSTR02a, and CSTR03a thermophilic anaerobic... | place: Denmark: Kgs. Lyngby | collected 2014-05-21 | reverse complement strand
TCCACCGCTACCTGAAGGGTGAGCCTCACTGAAATCGCCTTCAATGGCCCAATCGTGGGGCAGCTCCAACTCTCTCCAACCACTATCATTGAAGAGCGTGTTACTTGCTTCGGGTGTATCACCCACGGAAAAAAGCCATCCACTATTGAAAATCTCTGATTCACGAGGTCTCCGGTTATTATCCCGACAAGCATTAAAGCCAATAAGAACAATACCAAGCAGCATTAATATGGCCACGCTGTTTTTCATTTTCCAATATTTATCTTTTGTGCTTTACCCGTGTAAAAGACTTCCATACCTTTTGCATCGGGGTTTACACCCTGCGGTCTGTTTTTATCCACCCAAACAATATTAAAGGTACGTTCCTGCAACATACCATTGAACGATCCCTGTCTCTCACCGATTTCGAGAGTATGGGTTGCATCGTCGTACTGGAAGCCGATGGTAGCATAAGCTCCCTTTTCGTAATTGTAGTTCACCCCTTCGTCTTCGTAGAGCGTGTAAGTGCCGTTTTTGCCGGCAAACAGATACAATGTAATCTGTTCGGGTTTTTTCTCGTCGGTATACTGAATTTCCGGTCCAAAGGGGATAATAGCCCCTTCTTTCACGAAAAGTGGCATACGACTATAGGGAGCATCTACCAGTTGTTTTTGTCCCCCCTCAATGAATGCTCCGGTATAGAAATCATACCAACCGGTGGTGGCAGGGAAATAAACCTCGCGGTTTGTCGCCTGGTATTGGTATACAGGACAAACCATCAGTGAACTCCCAAACATATACTGGTCGCCGATATCATTTACTTCCGGGTCTTTGCCAAAATCCATTACCAGGGCACGCATGATGGTGTAGTCGTTGAAATAGGTCATCCCGGCCATCGAATAGATATAGGGCATCAAACGATAACGGAGTTTATTATAGTAGAGCATAGATTGATATGCAGGATGACCTTCCGGTGCGATGTGAAAGATCTCTCTGTAGGGAAACTGTCCGTGGGAACGGAACAGCGGGACAAAGGCGCCAAACTGTGACCAGCGGCTGTTTAACTCGCGCCATTCTTTCAGGTCCTCATTTTCAATTCCGGTAGCCTGATAGTAATATTGAGCCTGCTCGTATCTTTTTTCCACGCAAAATCCGCCGATATCCATTGTCCAGTAGGGGATCCCTGACAATGCAAAGTTGAGGCCGGCGGAGATCTGAGCCTTCATATCTTCCCATCGCGTACCGATATCACCACTCCAAACCGCTGTGGAATAGCGCTGGATAGCGGTAAAGCCTGATCGTGTCAGCAGGAATACACGGTCATCGGGGTTGACACTCCTCTGACCCTCATAAATAGCCTCTGCATTGACCAGCGAATAGGCATTGAAGTATTTTGTGGAAGGGCCGAGAGCTGTGGGGCCAGACAGTTTTTTACGGTAATTGATGTCGGTATTATCCTGTATATTGGGTTCGGAAGCATCCATCCACCAGGCATCCACACCGAGGGAATATAAGTTTTCATCGAGCTGTTTCCAGAAAAGATCGCGAGCACCTTCGGCGTAGGCATCATAAAAAGAACCAATATAACCCTGTCCGATCCAGTCACGGATACTGTCTTTCACCGCGTGTTGATACATCCATCCGTTTTTGTCGAACTCCTTGTAATGATCGGTATTCAGATAAAATTTGGGCCATACGGAGATCATGATCCGGGCATTCATGTCGTGTATCTGGTCGACCATCCCTTTCGGGTCAGGGAATCGTTCCTTGTCGAACTTGTGACTGCCCCATTCCTGTTCCGGCCAATAACTCCAGTCCTGTACAATATTATCGATGGGTATCTCTCTTTTTCTGAATTCAGCAAGGGTTTCCACTATTTCATCCTGTGTTTTATATCGTTCACGACTTTGCCAGAACCCCATGGCCCATTTAGGCATAATCTGTGATTTCCCGGTTAGAGTTCTGTAACCGCTGATCACATCGTCCATGTTGTTGCCAGCAACAAAATAGTAATCGATGCCATTACCCATCTCACTCCAGAGTGAGAGTTTGTTCTGATCCTTCTCTGAAACAGGGCTTAATGCTTTCAACGCGATATAAGAGACATCCCCATCGGGCTTCCACTCTATGCGTAGGGGTACTCTTTCACCTTCCCGGAAGTGATATTCAAACTTGTAGCTATTGGGGTTCCATGCAGTACGCCAACGCTCTTCCACTACCGGTTCATTGTTAAGATATACCTTGGTATAACCGGCATAATGGAGGAAGAAACGGTACAATCCGCTTTCGGGAGCTTCTATCTCACCACTCCATATTACGTTTGCGTGATTCAGGTCAAAATCCTCGGGGAAATTTTTCAGTAAGGGTATGAACTGATAATCGAGTTTGCTCTCGTTGCGGACTATTGTTTTTGAAGAATCGTTATTTACCGAATATACAGCAGTGAGTCCTCCTTCTGCTCCGTCACTGCCATAAAGCCTGAATTGATCGAGATTGGTATAATCACGCACATCGCCAAATTTACTCAGCGAATAATTATCCCATACGATGCCATAATTTTTATTAGATATAACAAAAGGTACGGATACTTTGGTATTGTACTGGAACAGCGACTCATTTTTTCCCTTGTAATTAAAATCATCGGCCTGATGCTGACCCAAACCATAAAAGGCTTCGTCATCTGGTGACTCGAACACCTGGTGCACCGTATAGCCTTTGGTTCCCTCTACTTCTATGGGTGTAATTGTTTTTCCGCCACCCTTGTTTTCGCGGAGTATTGTTTCCCCTTTCTTATTCAGGAAAGCTATTTCGCCTGTAGTTCTGTGAATGGTTACATCCAGGGAATCGGTAGAAAGTATGATCATCTCCTCTTTCTCTTCCACACTGAACTTGTCGGACAATGTTAATCCGGGCTTGATGATCAGGCTTTCCTCATTCGAGAAATTTCTCTGTTTTGTGGCCGAGACATGAATAATCTTCTCATTGACCACATTTAACCGGATGGTGCTTACACCCGAATTATTTTCCTGTTTCAACCGGACAATAACTCCGTTTTCTGTCTTTTCAAAGCCGGTTGATGTACAGGAGACAAACAGAAGGATTCCCAGTGCTATACAAAAAATGCGTTCCATGTATTATAATTATTTTTTTGTAAAATTAATCATAATTCAGGGTTCGGCATTGTCACTATGTTAGCGCATTCTACCGATTTTGATAACCCAAGGGGTCATTTTGTTTCTGTAAGGGATGTTAAATGTTCACAGGGTCGTCCCGGCTTTGTTGTCGGGTATATTCCCAGGATACAAGGATGGGTTATTCTGGTATTGAGAGGGTAAAATATCAAACTCCTCCTTAAAATATTTACTGAAACTTTTTGGATTATTAAAACCTACCTGATACGCTATTTCAGAGATCTGCAGCTGGCTTTCACGTAACAACTGGGCCGCCCGCTTGAGTCGGATAATGCGGATAAACTCAATCGGGCTTTTGCCTGTTATTGAGATCATTTTTTTATACAAATGTACCCGGCTGATCCCTAACTCTTTGCTTAACCGTTCCACAGAGAATTCACTGTCGGAGATATATTCTTCCACCAGTTTTATGGCATTCTGAATTAACTTCTCATCCAATGGTGTAATGGTTATCTCCGCAGGTTGAATATTCATCTGTTTCTTAAATCTTTCCTGACGGTAAGATCTTAATTCCAGCATATTATGAATCCGAAGCAAAAGGATATCGAAATTAAACGGTTTGGTAATGTAATCATCAGCTCCCGTTTCAAGACCGTGAAGTTCCTGTTCCTGAGCGGTATGTGCCGTAAGCAGGATAAGGGGAATATGCGATGTGCGCAGGTCGTTTTTCACTTTTTCACACAGTTCGTACCCATCCATCTCAGGCATCATCACATCGCTGATAATGATGTCGGGAAAAAATGCAAGAATTTTTTCCCAGGCTTCTTTTCCGTTCGAAGCATCGAGCAGTAAAAAATCATTTTTCAGCATATCTCTCATGAAATAACGGAAATCATCGTTATCGTCTACCAATAATAGACGGGTCTCATTTCTTTGCAGAGTTTCCTCTTTTTCTACGATGTTTTCACTCTCACCCCCATCACCTGTCAGTTCATTTTCAGTCGTATCCGGTTGTGACACAATATATTTCAGTCTGTCCACCGGGAAATGAAGCACGAAAAGGCTCCCTTTGGGAACGTTGTCATATACCTGAACGGAGCCTTTACAAAGAGCTACAAATTCTTTTACGATGTGGAGTCCGATACCGCTTCCGGGAAAACCTTCATTTTTTATTTTCCCCTGGTAAAAACGTTCGAAAATACGTGTTTTCTCTTCGTCTTTTATCCCTATACCGGTGTCAATTACCCTGATCTCTAACTGTTCCGTATCGCTGTCGCTGCTTTTAGGCAAAAGCTTGACAATTACATCCACAGCTCCGTTCTTTTCGGTAAATTTGATGGCATTGGAGAGAAGATTCATCATTATTTTCCCCATCTTGTCCTCATCGAATACCATGCTCAATTCATTCAGTGAGGAGAAAAAGGTCAATCGGATATTCTTTTTTTCTGCATATTCGGTAAGTTGATGACAGGATTTCTTAAGGAATACGATGACGTTGCCATAGGATAAATTCAAGGCGTGTTCATTCACATCGCTTTTTCTGAAATCGAGTAATTGGTTCACCATATTCAACAGGTGAATGGCATTTTTGTGGATCAGGGAGAGTTGAAGTTTTTGATGACCATCGGTAACCAACTTCATTAGATTCTCCAGTGGTGACAGGATCAATGTAAGCGGTGTGCGCAGATCATGACTGACATTGGTGAAAAAACGAAGTTTCATGTCATCTATTTCATGTTTTCGTTGTGCTTCCAGTTCTATCTGTTTCATTTTAAACTTCTGCTGTTCGTTTCGTATGATGGTGTATCGTGCGAATAACAGGATCGATATCAAAAGAAGTGCATAGAAGATATAGGCAAGGGGAGAGAGCCAGAATGGTGGTTTTATGTGAATGTGCAGAACAGTTGACTCATCACTCCAGAATCCGTCGCTGTTTGCTGCCTTTACGCTGAGTGTATAGTTACCCGGAGCAAGATTGGTGTATGTGACACTGTGGACACCCGGGTCAGTGATTAACCAATCCGTATTAAATCCTTCGAGCATATAGGCATAAGTGGTTTTTTCGGGAAGCACATCATTCATGGCAGAAAAATCAACAGAAAAAACATTTTGCCTGTATTTAAAGGTGACCTCCTTTACCCGATTCAACTCAGATGAGAGGATTCTGTTTCCCTGATATTCTTCTCCCACCACAACCTCTTCGTTGAACAGCGTGAGTCCGGTAAAAACAACTTTGGGTTGGGATGTGTTGTACCGGATGTTCTCCGGATTAAAAAAGTTGAACCCCCTTGTACCACCAAGCAGAATTTCACCATCCGGTGATTTGAAGATTGACCGCAAATTAAACTCATGGCTCTGCAGGCCCTCTTCCTCCCGATAATTTACAAATGAATATACATAATCGCCGGTTCGTGTATGGGGTTGGATCATGACATTCGACACCCCATTGGATGTGGTGATCCACATGTTGTGCTGATTATCTTCGATGATACCGGATACGACATTATCGGCCAGACCGTCACTTTGGTATAATTGGGTAATCATATCCTGTTCTGGATCCCATATATTCAATCCGTTTCGGGTACCTATCCATATGAGCCCGCGGCTATCTTCATAGACCTGGTTCACGTTCAGATTGGTGAAAGACTGGTCTCCTTTCCGGTTGGCGAGTATGATCTCAAATTGTTCGGTTTCAATATTGAAAATCGTTATTCCAATGGCGGTTCCAAGGATCAACCGATTGTTTTTGCCCAGGTAGATCGATGAAATGAACTCCGAGGAAAGTTGTTTTTTTGTGCGGTTATTGAAGGTGGTAAATTGTCCGTTTTCGGGATTATATTTTTGCAAACCACTTCCCAATGTACCAATCCATATCATGCCCGAGCTGTCTTCCACGATTGACCAGACATTGTCGTTGGCAAGGCTGTTCGGGTTGTTTGGATCATGGCGATAGTGGACAAACTTTTTTCCGTCGAAACAATCCATCCCCGACATGTAAGTACCGATCCATATTTTTCCGTTTTTGGCGACACAGAGGCTGACGATCACATCGCTGGTTAAAGAGAAATTATCGGAGGAGTCATGACTGTAAAGATGATGTAATCCGGCCTTTGTATTCAGATGTACCAATCCGCTTCCATTGGAGCCGATCCAGATGTTATCGTCCTTATCTTTAATGATGGAATTCACATCGGGTTTAAAATTATCAATCTTGTTGAAATAATGTAAATGATCAATGCCAAATTTGTAAATACTCTCACTGAAGTAGGACAACCCGTTTTTATAGGTGCCTATCCATATCATATCTTCCTTGTCGGCATAAATACAATTGATGCTGTTGTGCGCAATGCTTCGTTCATCGTAAGGCTGATTTCGCAAATTGATCAGCTTGTCTGTTTTCTTATCGATAATATCGATACCGCCATGGTCGGTTGCCATCCATATGAGTCCAGCAGGATCCTGTATGATATCCTGAATCATGTCACTTGACAATAAATACGGGAAATCACTTTTTTTGGATCCCGCACACTTCCATTCTTCTCGTCGGGAATCGTAAAACCAGGTTCCCAGCGGATTGTCGGAATAGATCCACAGGTCATTGTCTGAATCAACGAACAGCTGGTATTTCCGGATATTGGCCTTCTGTTGATTCAGAATATAATTATCACTGTAAATGACCTGGAAAACTTTTTTATCCATGTATTGAATAAGTCCCGATTGAAAAACAAAAATATAATTGCTATCCGATTCTTTGATGTCAGTAATAATTCCTTCACTTAACTGTCCTGCCTCTCCGTTTTGAGGGAAGAAAAGCAATTTACCCATATCCTGTTGATACATATGAAATCCGGATGAATTGGTGTAACTCCACACATTTTTATCATTGTCGATAAAAATGAAATCGACTGGATAAGTTATACCCATTTCATACAACAGAACCTGACTTTTCTCGAACTTTTCTTTGCCTGTATTGTATACTGCGTATCCGTTCGCTGTATGGATCCAAAGCCTTCCACTTATATCTTCCTGGACATTCATAACCAAATTATCCGGTAAAGAATAGTCGTCATTCGGGTTATGAAAAAACACTTTAAATTTGTATCCGTCGTACCTGTTTAATCCCGATGCTGTGGAGAACCACATAAAACCTCTACTGTCCTTGAAAATATGATTAATTTGGTTATGAGAAAGTCCGTTACGGACCTCCAGCTGTTTAAAAAGATAAGACGACTGGCCCCAGAGCGAAAGGTAACAGGAGAGTAAAAAAGGAAATAGTAAGATAAAACGGAAAAATCTCATCATTGAGTCATCTTTATGCCTGTCCAATCTTCACATATTACTTATAATTATTTGTTTATTCCAAAAACAGAATAAAAATATTTACCGAAATCCATCTCCCCCTTGTGATTAAAAGCTTAATGAAAGCCAATAAAGAGAATCAAAAATTCAATATGTGCGTTCATGTTTATATCTGAATAGTATGCCGAAAAGCAGTGCAACCAACATAGCGTATCCGGCAAAGATGAACCATACTGACTGCCAGTCGCCCACCATAAGCGATTTCATCTGACCATTCACGATCAGATCCTGCCATGAGGTAAACCGGTTGACTACCCACTGTGCCCCCAGCGTGCCGATAGTAGCACCCACACCGTTGGTCATCAGCATGAACATCCCCTGAGCGCTGGCACGAATGGTGTGAGGCGTCTCCTTATCCACAAACAATGAACCCGAGACGTTGAAGAAATCGAAAGCCACACCATATACCAGCATAGAGAGTACCAGCAACCAGACTCCGTTACCCGGGTTACCCAGCCCAAAGAATCCGAAACGCAATACCCAGGCAAACATGGCGATGAGCATCACTTTCTTGATGCCGTATCGTCTCAGGAAGAAGGAGATCAACAGGATACAGAGTGCTTCTGAGATCTGTGAGAGTGAGATAAGTATGTTTGAATGCTGCACGCCGAATGTGTTGGCGAACTCAGGCAGTGACTCAAAACTGGCTATAAACGGGTTGGCAAATCCATTGGTAATCTGCAAGGAAACACCCAGCAGCATGGAGAAGATAAAAAACAGAGCCATCTTACGCTGCCTGAATAACCTGAACGCATCGAGCCCTAACGCCTGAAAGAGTGTTTTGTCTTTTGTGTCTGTACTTATCGGACAATTGGGAAGGGTAAAAGCATAAGCGCCCAATACAAGACCAATAACCGCGCTTACAACAAACTGCATGGATGTGGTTTGATAACCGACAATATCCACAAACCACATGGTAAAAATGAATCCGACGGTACCAAATACACGTATGGGAGGAAATGTTCTAACCGTATCCATCCCTCCTCTTTCGAGAATACTATAGGCAACGGAGTTGGAGAGCGCCAGCGTGGGCATATAAAAAGCAACGCTCAATGTGTAGAGGGTAAAAAGGACAGGGAAGGAGACTTCCGCTCCGGCATTCAGACCATATAACCCTGCCGACAGCATGAAGAGGGCAGCCAGCAGATGACAGACGCCGAGCAGCTTCTGTGCAGGAACCCACCGGTCTGCAATAATCCCCATGATGGCAGGCATGACAATAGAGACGATTCCCTGTACTGAGTAAAATATCCCTATATGTGCTCCCAGGCCGGCGGGACCCAGATAACGAGACATAGATGTAAGATAAGCCCCCCAAACAGCAAACTGGAGGAAGTTCATGACGATAAGACGAAATTTTAATGACATGTGTTATGGATTTATTTATATCAATCTACTTGCTGAGCCACGGCGCAGGATTTAGCTTCGATGTTTTCTGCCATAGCTGAAAATGCATGGTGGAAATGCCGGTATCGGAATCGGTATAAATCCGTCCCAATGACTGTCCGGTTTTCACCTTATCACCCTGCTTCACAAACAGATCATAAATATTGGCATAGAAGGTGTAATAATCGCCATGACGTACAATAACACAGGTGTTCGACCCCGGGAAAGAGAACACTTTCGATACTTCACCATCAAAGACGCTACGAATGTCGGCGCCTTTCTGCGCCTGAATATCGATACCGTTGCTGTTGGTTGTAACGTTCCATTCACTGTGTTTCTTCGCTCCGAAGTGGCCTACGATGGAAGCTGTTCCTGTGACAGGCAGTGGTAATTTTCCTCTGTTTGCCACAAAATTCTTCGACAGATTGAATGTTTCACCCTGTGATCCGCTGCCGGACTCAATCTTTGGACCGGTGGAAGGTCGAGGTGCAGACTCCTCTTTCCTGGCTGATGCTTCTTCGGCTTCTTCGGTCTTCTTGCTGCTTTCAGGTTCACGGCGGGCTTTTGCCGCTTTTGCTGTTTCATCTTCCGCTTTACGTCTCCGCTCTGCCTCCTCGGCACGCCTTCGGGCTTCTGCCTCCCTTTCCTGCCGTGCTACCTCTTCAGCAATCAGCTTTTCTATCTGAGCGTTCAGCTGGTTTACCCGGCGTTGTTTATCCTGAAGCGTTTTCTGTAATTGATCTTGCTTCCCGCGCGCCTCCGTTATTTCTGATTGACGCTTTTTTTCTTCATCCTGCAACCTCTTCTGCTCACTCTCCAGGGTGGACAATGCTTTCTCCTTTTCTGTCTTCGCACTGACCAGCGCCTCCCTCCTGTCGCTGATCTCGTTGTTCTGCTTCTTGATCTCATCCGCCTGCGACTTCTGCCACTTGGAATAATCTCTCAGATATTGCATTCTTCTCAGCGACTCGCCGGGCGATTTTCCCGAGAGGACAAAAAGCAGCTTATTCTGGCTGAAATTATGCTTCAACATCCCCTGTATCGCATTGGCATATTTCTCTTGCTTGCTTTTCAGCGCGTTGTTGAGCCTCGCTATCTCACCCTCCAGACGTGTCTCTTCTTTGTGCAACACATCTATCTCCTGCCTCTGTACGGAGATCAGCTCTTTTCTGGAAGAAATCTGCTTGTTGATAAGATTGATCCGGTCCAGGATTGTAGTGGTCTGCTTTTTTACATCAAGATAGAGCCTGTTTGTGTTTTTTATCTCTTCCTGCAGTACCTGCTGCTGTTGCTGTAAACTTTCAATCTGTCGGGTCTGAGAAAACAGCAGAAAGGCAGAAGATAATAAAAGAGATATGAGAACAATTTTTTTCATTTCTTTGAAGAGAAAATTTTCATTATTTCATCGACGGTTGTCCTGGTGTATCCATTTGGCACATGCATCGTTAACTGGATGGGGTCATTCGTACTCACATCTGAGAAGAGCAGTTCAGCATCAATCTTTCTCGAAGAGGATGTAAGTGTAACATTCATCTTGTGAGGGAAGGTGAGCTCATTCAACAAAGCAAAATTATTATACCCCCACTGCAGAGACTGTTTTTTTTCAGACTGCATGAGATGTGTAAAAGTGATGCGATCATCACCATTTACCGTGAAGGAATAATCAATACCCGACGCAGCATCTTTTGATGATATATAATAGTTATGATCAGAAGTACGGCTGTATTTAAATTTGCGAAAATCAGCAACCTCCACATTCTCTTTCCCCGATACAAAGAGTGAATTGGTAAAAATCGATTGCATGGTGTAAAAATCGAACCCAACAGGGTAATGATCCTTCAGCGATACGATTGATTCCATCACATATCGTTTGTTCATCCTGTCGAGGAACATCACCGTGTCAGGATTAATGAATAGCCGAAACATCTCCACCCCGAAGAGCGGCTGGATGGAGATTTGAAGTGCGTTGTCCTTTACGATACGTATATTCGCCTTTGAGCTCAATGATTTGGAACCGGTAGAGAGGTTCATATTCAGTTTCGCAGAGAAGGTACTGTATGGAAACTCACTGGTGATAATGTCGCTGAAAATCTCATTATGCTCCTTATCTTCTGCGGGTGAGGTGGAATAAACAATTTGTTGTTTGGGTTTGCAGGCCGTAAATGCCAGGCCAAACAAAAGACTGAAAAACAGAATATTCCTGTAACGCGAGCTGTTCATTGCTTCTCTATTTATTAAACTTGTTTACTCTATTTTAGCTATCATGTCACTTGCCAGAGATAGAGTGATTATCTCTCATTGTGCGCTCAGTGTGAAATTTGTCATAACCGGCCTCTGTCTATTTTTTCGTCCAGCGTTGAGGAGTCACTTCCCATCTCCTTGGATTTTCTCCATTGCTCCAGCGCCTTTTCTATGTCCCCTGTCCTGAATAATACATCTCCGTAATGCTCGAGCACTTCAGCAGAAGGCTCTTCCTCGCTGTATTCAATCGCTTTCTCGATATATATTTTAGCCATGATATAGGAACCCTGTTCGAACAAAACCCACCCGTATGTATCGAGGTAGGTAGGATTCATCGGCTCCGCCTTGATGGTGATACCACTCATCATCTCAGCTTTATCGAGATCCTTTCTCTCCAATGACAGATAATAACTGTAATTGTTTAATACCGGGAGATTCTGAGGGTTCAACTTTAATGCTTTTTCATAACTCTTAAATGCAATCTCCTTGTTACCGAGGAAATAGTTCAGATCACCTATCTGTGCATGAAAATCAGATTCTACGGCCGGGTTGGTGAACACGGCATGCTCCAGTCCCTCTTCAAACGTTGCGAGTGCTTCCTCATAATTCTCCTGCTGGTAATTAACGGCACCAAGGTAAAAGTAGAACTGCGGCTCGCCGGGAAGATGCTTCAATGCTTCCGTGGTAACCTCCTTCACTTTCTCCAGATCCTCATCAGGCAGAGCCAATCGCAATATCTGCTCATATCCGGCAGGATCGCCGGGGTTATCTCTGGTGTAGATCCCGAACTGCTCCATGGCCCCCTGCTTGTCGTTTTGTAACAGAAGAACATTACCATAGATCATGTTGAGCTGCGTATTGTTGGGATATTGTTCAAAGAGTTCTTCAAAGAGTGAGTTGGCCTGCTTCAGATCCTGTTTATCTTGTTGCAGGATGCCCAGGTAACGCGTGAGCAGTTGCAGTTTGGTATCCACCTCCAGCGTACTGCCGGTGATGGCTTTCTGCAACTCTCCCCTGGCAGCAGGTTTATTATTATTCTTTTCGTAATAGTTGACCATAGAGAGAATGAGTGACGGAAAATCAGGATCGATTTGCTTTGCCTGTTCGTAGTATCGTAGTGCTTTTTTACTCTGATTATCTTCCATGTACAGATCTCCCATCAGCACAAGATATCTGGGATTGGCCGGGTTCTTGTCAATGATCTGCTCTATCTCTTCAAACGCTTTCTCTTTCTTGTTCAACAGTGAGTAGAGGCGAAACTTATTCAATGTGATCATCTCGGATATCCCAACTCCTTTCTCCAGCCTGTTCAGTGCGTCGATGGCTTTCTGTAGTTCTCCGTTGTCGGCATATGCATTTGCCAATTCAAAATTAAGATCGAGTTTATCAGGGTAGAGCGTTAGCAGCCGTTCGTAAATATCCACCACATCCTGCTTCAGATCAAGTTCTTTACTTAATCCTGCAAGCATCATGTTGTAGTAATAGTTGGTTTTGTCGTAATGAACAGCTTTCTGAAAGTAAGCGAGTGCGGTGTTTTTCTCCTGCAGGACATTATAAAAAGTGCCAAGTTCTATCAATACGCTGGCGTTGGTAGAATCAAGCGCATGGGAGTGCCGGAAAAAATCGAGGGCTTCATCATATTTACCCAGGGCCTTGGCATTCAGTGCTTCGTAGAAATAATAATCAAATTTACGTCGTGATTCATCACTGAGCTGTGCGCCTGTGATCTCATGCTGAGCGACTGCCTCTACCGGCAATATACCTGAGATCAGCGTAGACAAAACGAGACAGAGAGACAGTATTCTTATCGTGATTGTATAATGCATTCTTTGCTTATGGTTGTTATTTTTGTCCTGTATGTCCAAACCCGCCGGTACCGCGCTCCGTCTCCTCGAGGACGTCGACCCTCTCCCATTGTACATGTGCATGTTGCGCAATCACCATTTGACAGATACGTTCACCGTCATTGATGGTGAAGCTTTCCTTCGACAGGTTGACAAGGATCACACGTATTTCACCGCGATAATCGGCGTCAATTGTTCCGGGTGCGTTCACAATACTGATGCCATGTTTGATGGCCAACCCGCTGCGGGGACGAATTTGTGCTTCGTATCCTTCGGGTAACTGAATGTAAATACCTGTGGGTACTAGGGACCGTTCCAGTGGTTTCAACACAACCGGTTGATCAACATTTGCGCGCAGGTCCATACCAGCTGCATAAGCTGTGGCATATTCAGGAAGAGGATGTCCGGATTTGTTGACTATTTTAATCTTCATCGGTGGTGGTTATTCAATTTGATTGTGCGAATTTATACAATTCTGTGGAATTAAGTGTCAAATTGATGAAATTTAAGAAAATTAAGTCGGGAGACAGACAATATTTAGCGAGAGAGAAAAGAGTAAACAACGAAAAAAAACCTATCTTTGTCTTTATGAGTGGACAAGATGATCTTTTGGCTAAATTACGGGAAACGCTGAACGAACAAGGAATTGACTCGTTCCATATCCTCGAGGACCTTGTTCCGATTGAGGAGCAGATGGAATATTTCAGATATTTCGACAGATTAAGAAAAGAAAACAACCCGTTTATCCGCGATGAAGAAGTTGCCATTCTCTTTTCGCCCGATGAATCCATCGAACGGAAAAAAAGAAGTCTGACCTTGCTGGCATCCATACCCGATGTGGGAGCCTATCGTTCCATTGAAACATATCATAGCAGCCCCTCTGACCCCGAGTTGCTTCACTGGTCTTCCATGGCGTTGGTCAGCAGTCGCATCGTACTGAGTTCCGATCTGTCGGGACAACAACAAGTATATATCTCCTCCGGTCTGGGAGGGCACGACAAGAAACTGCGTTTTTTTGCGCTCTTCACTACCAACAAAAGACAGAAACTAACCGATTTGCAGAAGGAGATTGTGGAACGGGAATTTTTATTCCAACTGCAGAAAGCAGATGTGATGATAGAACAATTTGAGATGAGGGATCAATATTTCACATTTCTTATGCTCTTTCCATTCGACAGGGATGTGAAATCGCATTTGAATGCAGCGATCACTGAATGCAACCAATATGGAAATTTCCTCGATGAGAAATTTCTTTTCACGAACGTGAAAGTGCTAAACGAAAATGAAATAGAGGGCCTGTTGCAAAAGAGATAGTTTCATTCTTCTGAAATATGCATTTCTGATATATGATCAACCGCATTGCCAGAAACAATTTTTATGCGGCATTCATTACCGCAATCTGTATTGCTCTCCCAATGAAAGGCTGGGCACTGGATATTCCTTTTATCCCCCCCGTTTATAATTATACCACTAGCGATTACAAATCGGGCAACCAGAACTGGGCCATCTCACAAGGGAGTAACGGGATGGTATATATCGGCAACAACAACGGGTTGATGAGTTTTGACGGCGTCAACTGGTATCACCACGTACTTCCCAACAATCTCTCAGTCAAATCCATTTTCATTGATACCAACAGTACTTCCGAACGTATTTATGTGGGTTCTTTTGAAGAGTTCGGTTACTTTGAGCGAGATCAGACCAATCAGCTTATCTATCAATCTCTCAGGGACCTTGTTAAGGGCTATGAATTCCATAACGATGAGATATGGAAGATATGCCTTTTCGAAAATAAATTATATTTCCAGTCCTTTTCTGCGTTTTTCATCTATGACGGTGAGAAAGTTACCACCTATAAGCCCTATCCGGCCGTCTTGTATTTCTTTCCATCCGGGAACAATCTGTTTGCTCAGTTGATCAACGACCACTTCAGCCGTTTCGATGGGGAGAAATTCAATCCGGTTGTTAAACGGGAACAATTAAATGGTGACAATGTAGTGGCTGTTTTACCTTACAATGAAGACTATCTGCTGGTGACCCCGAAGAGCGGACTCTATATTTATTCAGAAAAGAATAACACGCTTGTTCCCTGGAAGAGTGCTATCGAAACAGATCTCCAGCAGGCTATAGTGAATAGAGCAATCTTTTCCGGTGGTTCACAATATGTTTTTGGCACCTTGAACAACGGTTTGTTCGCCATCAATAACAAGGGAGAGGAACAGTGGCATATCAATCGTTCTAACGGACTGAACAACAATACAGTACTGGCGCTTTACAATGACCGGGACAACAGCATCTGGGCCGCGTTGGACGATGGCATCTCCAATATCCGTCCAAACTCCCCCTTTTCCTTTTTTGAACCTACAGCGATTCAGATTGGCCTGGTAGAGGATATTCTTCTATTCAACAACAGGCTTTACCTGGCGACAAATCAGGGTATCTACAGTTACCCTGACAATGAGAAGAAAATCTCCCGTCTGCCTGGTTTCGATAACCAGTCATGGTTTATTAAAGATTTCGGAGAACAGATATTTGTGGGACACAACCTTGGCACTTCCCTTCTTGAGAAAGAGAGTGAAGTGCGTATTACCGGTGTACGTACCGGTGGTATGGATATGACAGAGACAACTCTGAATGGAAAAAATATATTGCTAGAGTCAACCTATACTGCCATTTATCTTTACACAAAGGATTCGTTCGGCGACTGGGTTTTCAGCCATCAGATAAAAGGGTTCTCCGACCTGATAAAAAACCTAGAAGTGGACCATACAGGTAATATATGGGCGGGACACATGTACAAAGGAGTATATCGCCTGAAACTGGAGAGTGACCTGAGCCAGGTGGCTGAGATAGAAAACTATCTGTCACTCGACTCCTCACAGGTCGCTGCACTGCGCCCGGTAAAAGTGATGAAGCTCAAGGGACGCATTGTCTTTGCCGATGGCAACAGCTTTTACACCTATGATGACATTCAACAGACAATTGTTCCTTTTAAGTTGCTGAACAATGACCTTCCGGGTTTTGCCGACAGCTATCGTATCGTTCCGGTGAACGATGATCTATTCTGGTTTATCCGCAACTCAGAGTACGCACTGGTTGAATTCAAACAGAGCAGATACAGATTGAAGGACCGTATCCCTTACAGCATCCTGAACAACCCTCCCAACGAGGGAAGAGCAAACGTTTATGTAGCGGGTGATAGCGTATCATATTTTTGTCTGAATGGCGGAATAGGCAGATACAGATTCCCTGAAGAGATTGTGCAGGAAGCTGGTGATCTGCAGATCTCCTCCGTGGAATATTATGACCGCAAGAATGACCGCACCTTCTATCTTGATCCGAAAAAGGGGGGGGTTATCGCATACGAAAATAACGATATCGTTTTTCAGTTCAGCCATCCGGAGTTCTCAAAAAAAATATTCCGCGTGGAGTGTTTTCTGCATGGATATGATAACCGATGGGTGACGGCTGATGAGAACCTTTCCATCTCCTATAACAACCTGCCGGCCGATGAGTATATCCTGAAAGCCCGCGTACTGGATAATTCCGGAAATGAACTTTCGGCTGTCAGCTTCTCTTTCCGCATAAAAAACCCATGGTACAAAACATGGTGGGCAATCATGTCGTATATCATCATCATTCTATTGCTAAGCGGATTGATTGTTAAAAGACATGTACAGAAGATTATACGCAAGAAAAACCATCACTTTATGGAGCAGGAGAACAGACGACTTACTCAACTTGAACGGCAGGAAAAAGAGATTACCACTTTGCGAAATGAAAAACTTGAATCTGAACTCATCTTTAAGAGTAAAGAGTTGGCAAGTGCCACCATGCTGATTATCAACCATTCAGAATTTTTGAGGAATTTACGCTCCAATATTCAAAACCAGATTCTTACAGGTAAAATAAATCGATCCGAAGGGAATGAACTGGTGAAAATGATCGGTAAAAATTTATCCGATGAGGATGAATGGACGCTATTCCAGTATAATTTCGATCTTATTCATCAGAATTTTTTCCGTAAACTAAAAGAGAGATACTCCACCCTTACCCCTACTGATTTAAAACTGTGTGCACTTCTCAGATTAAACTACTCCTCTAACCAGATCGCATCTATGTTAAATATATCTACCCGTGGAGTTGAAGCCGCAAGATACCGTTTACGCAAGAAACTGAACCTGGCTGAATCAGAGAATTTGGTTAATTTCATGATAGAATTCTATTAAATGGCTACTGTACACTTATTATTTTAAATATTATATCCGCTTAATATTTAGCTATTTAACTTCGTATACTGTAGTAGAAAAGTATCCTTTGAAAATATGTTATAAAACATAACGTATTTTTAATGAGGTATCTTATTTTTTTGTGATAGTGGGGTTCATTTTCTTTGCCTTGAATGTTATTTCAAACTAAAAAACGATGAACCCATGAAATTGAAAATTGCAACAGCTATCAATTTATTGCTGTTTTCTTTTATTTTAATTGCGCAACAGCAAATTACTGTCACTGGTAAGGTAACAGAAGGAGCAACAGGTGACCCGGCAATAGGTGTCACCGTACTGGTGAAAGGTACAACCATCGGTACCGTGACTGATATTGATGGCAATTACACATTGAGCAATGTACCCGGGGACGCCACTATTGTATTCAGTTATATCGGGATGCTGACAATTGAGGAACCGCTCAATGGACGCTCAGTGGTCAGTGTTGTCATGGCGGAGGATGTGCAGGCACTGGATGAGGTAGTGGTGATCGGATATGGATCTGCCAGAAAAAGAGATCTGACCGGCTCCATCGTCAGTCTGAACGCAGATGAAATAGCCAACAGGCCCACTACAAACCTTATATCATCCGTTCAGGGTAAGGTTGCCGGTGTACAGATAGTGAACACCGGACGTGCCGGACAAGATCCGGAGGTAAGAATAAGGGGTACAAATTCCATCAACGGTTATTCTCCCCTGTATGTGGTAGACGGGTTATTCTCTGACAACATCAACTATCTGAACCCCTCAGACATTGAATCGATGGAGATATTAAAAGATCCCTCATCTCTCGCTATCTTTGGCGTGCGTGGAGCCAACGGTGTCATCATCGTTAACACCAAACGGGCGAAAAGAGGGCAGACGGTGGTGAACTTCAATAGCTCACTGGGTTTCAAGGAGGTAACGCACATGATGCCGATGACTAACGCGTTACAATTCAGGGTGTTATATGATGAACAACGCATCAATCAAGGATTAGGCAGTTTTGACTATACTAACTGGTCTGCCGATACCAACTGGCAGGATGAGATCTTTCAGACTGCATTCCTCACGAACAACAATGTTAGCATCACCGGCTCCGGTGAGAGAAACCGCTTCTATCTTGGTGTAGGATATACATCGGAAGATGGTAACATCAAAAATGAAAAGTATGCGCGCCTGACCCTCAATCTGAGCAGTGAATACAGTATCAGCGATGCACTGCGTTTTGGTTACCAGGTGAATGCTTCGAGAACAAAGCCTACCGACGCAAAAGGGGTGAGCGGCGCGATCAGAGCTGCCCCCATCTCACCCATCTATAACGCAGAGGGTGATTTATTACATACCCTGCCCGACTTTCAGCGGGCGCAGGTATGGAACCCGCTGATTGATGTAATTACCAGGGCCAATCATAATATCGCGACCAATAATCGTGCAGCTGGGAATGTCTATGGTGAAATAGATTTCCTGGATCACTTCAGCTTTAAAACCACCTTTTCTCTCGATTATGCTGTGGCCGAGAATCGTTCGCTGAGTCCAATCATCACGGTCTATAATCCCGATATTCCGGGAGCAGAAAATCTCAACACAAGTGAATCTCTTTCACAGTCAAAATCAACGAGAACAGTGGCACAGGGGGATTATATATTGAACTACGACAACTCATTCGGTCAACACAACCTGACACTGACCGGCGGATTAACCACCAATTTCACGGAATATTCTTCACTGGGTGGTTCCAGAAGTCAGAATATAGAAGATATTATCTTCTCCATCCCAAGCAATGACAGCGACAAGTGGTGGATATCCTCCATCCCGACTAAATCGTCAGCCAACAGCAGTAGTCAATACAAGCGTTTCACCATGTCCTATCTTTTACGTGCGCTCTACAACTACCAGAACAGGTATCTTTTCAATGCCTCCTATCGTCGCGACGGTGCATCCGTATTTCGTTCAGTAGGCAATACATGGGATAACTTCTACTCCTTCGGTGCCGGCTGGGTTGTTTCAGAAGAGACGTTCATGAAAGATCAGTCATTGATCGATTACCTGAAACTAAAAGGCTCATGGGGTGTGCTGGGAAGTCAGAACACCGGGGGATATAATTATCCTACCTATCCACGTTTGGAGAGCTCGGGCAGTGCCGTGTTCGGAGACAACATCATCACCGGATACTCTATCCAGTATCTGCCCCAGGATCTCTCGTGGGAGAAGACCTACGCATGGGAGGCCGGGTTCGAACTGAAT
>LFRM01059041.1_pt1 | contig 19434 bp, 17 predicted proteins | sample 618341 | NCBI WGS metagenome assembly LFRM01 (sample SAMN03654438, study PRJNA283298) | anaerobic digester metagenome | isolation source: pool of bioreactors CSTR01a, CSTR02a, and CSTR03a thermophilic anaerobic... | place: Denmark: Kgs. Lyngby | collected 2014-05-21 | reverse complement strand
TTGGTTGCGTTAACAACTTGATAAATCTCAGATTTATCCATGATTGCTCCAAATGGGCAAGACACCATACACATCCCACAGGCAACACATTTATTTGAAATGATAATCGCTTTATCATTCTCTGGATTCTTTGTGAAGGCATTGGCTCCACAAGCTGCGACACAGGGTCTTTCATTTTTAATAATTGATCCATATGGACACACATCAAAACATTTTCCGCATTTAATACAGGCCGATTGGTCAATAAAACTTAAACCATTTTGAAGTGATGTGGCATGGACTGGACATACTTGAATACATGGATGTGCTAAACAGCCATGACAAGTATTACTAACAAAATATGACTTTTCTTCACAGGATTCACAGGCACTTGGAATGACTCGTAATGCTTGATTTGGTAATTTGTGTTCCTTTAGATAATCCAAATCAAAATCACGAGAGAAACCATTTAACTCATCAATATCCCATAAATCTAAACCAAGCGCTAAACGAACTCGCTCAGACACAATCTTTCGCTCTCTTGTTACTGATTCCCGATAGGTTGGAAAATCACCTTCAATAATTACAAAAGGAATGTGATTAATTTGTTCACTACTCCACTCATCGTAAGCGGCGCTTGCGACTGCTTTAAACACCTCATTACGTAAGTAACGAATTGGTGAATCAATATAACGAATCCTCATAGAAAAGCCTCCTTCATTTCGTTATAATTTTAACATACTTAGCTACTTCTTAATAGAGCCCCATGGTCTTTTTCGAGACTTTCAACAATTAAATCGATTGATTTTGTGATTTCTGCGTCTGTAAGCGTTTTATCTTTTGATTCAAATTTTAAACTCAATGCAATACTCTTTTGATTGCCCTCAAGAACGAACACATCAAAGACACTGACTTCTGTAATATAAGGACGACCTGCTTTCTTAATACTTCTGATTAATTCATCCGATTTAATGTCATCCTTTATTACAACGGCTAAATCACGCTCAACGGTTGGGTATTTTTGTAATGGTGTAAATCGAGTTTTAGCCTTCTTAGCTTCAAAGACATTGGTTAAATCAATTTCAGCCAACATTGCTTTTTTAATATTTAATGAAGGATGAACCACACCAAATTGACCTATCACTTTATTATCTAAAGTTAAGCTAGCTGATTGATATGGATGATAAACTGCAGTGTTTTCGATGGACCGATATCCTAGTCGATTCTCATTTATCCCTAATGACACAAGGAGTGTTTCGATGAGTCCTTTCATTGTATAGAAATTGTTTTCGACTTGTTGATGAAGCCAGTGATCGCCCCTTAAACTTCCTGATCCAATAATACCTAAATGCCATGATGATTTATCTTTTGTATATACTTGAGAGACTTCAAAATACACTTCGTCTTGATTTTTATGGTCTAGGTTATATTGAAGCATTTCTAAAAGTGATGGAGTAATTTGGTCACGAACATATTGACGATTCTCACTTAATGGAGATAAAAGTTCAATTGGATCATCTCCTTTAATTTTTTTATGATTAACAAGTGTATAAGTCATGACCTGATTTAAACCTAAGGAAGCAAGTTTGTTTTCAATGCTTCGAACAATTATTTGTTCATTACTTAGCGGGACAGATTCTGTAAGTTCTAAGAATGGTGATGTGGATTCAATTAAGTCATAGCCTAAAACACGAATTACTTCTTCGATTAAATCTTCTTTGATCCATAGATCACGTCTAAAACTTGGAATCTTACATGAGATACGATCACCTATCATTTTTGGTGCTAAGCCTAAACGTTTAAAGACATCGATAACATCTTCTAAAACAATGTCAGTTCCTAATAAGTCATTCACTTCTTTCAATGAAACAGAAACAGTGTGCGCTTCATATTCAGTGGTCACATCATACTTAACAGTTTCCTCAAAATCGTCGACTGTGGCTCCTCCATACTCAACTAGGTAATAACAAATCCTTTCAAGTGCTTTTTGTGGAGCTAATGGATCCATCGGTTTGACATAGCGAGTGCTTGCGTCTGTGAATAGACCTAAGCGCTTTGATGTATTACGAATCGCAATTGGATCAAAACTGGCAATTTCAACAACAATACTACTAGTGTCATCTTTAATCATTGAATTGCCTAGGCCTTTTATGCCCCCAATACCGATTGGTAAACCTGCACTTGAAATAACTGTATCGCCAGCTTTTAATTCATATTCTTCACCATCTAAGGCGACTTGAGTTCCTTCATAATCATCGATAACTGTAATTTCATGTTGATCAAAAAAACGGTAATCATATAAGTGATTGGGTTGTCCAGTCTCTAACATAACTAAGTTAGAAATATCAACTATATTGTTTATAGGGTGCATTCCACTTCCGCGAAGTGCTTGTTTAATCCATGTAGGAGATTCTTTTATTTCTACATTGCGGATTACTTTGGCCCAAAACAATGGACAATTATCAGTTGTGCTATTTACTTTAAACTTCGTTTTATGTCCTTGATTAGGATTTTCAAAAGTTGGTCTTGAAAAAAGTTCTCTTTCAAATATACCAGCGACTTCAAAAGCAATTGCATCCATACTCATGAAATCACTGCGATTTGGTGTTTGTTTGATGTCTAAAATTTCATCATCTAAGCCTAAATAATTAATTGGGTCATCCCCTACTAATGCATCATCACCTAAAACTTCAATGCCTTCTAAGCTTTCTTCAGGGATAAATTTCTCATTAAGTGATAATTCTTTAAGTGAACAGATCATGCCCTTAGATTCAACACCACGAATCGTTGTTTCTTTAATTGTAAAATCTGCAAGTTCTGCTCCAACCAAAGCAACAATAACTTTTTGTCCTTTGGCAACATTAGGTGCCCCACAGACAATTTGTAGAACTTCTTCTTTCACATCAACTTGACAGACAGATAAATGGTCAGATTCAGGAAGTGGTTCACACTCTAATACTTGACCAATGACTAAATTAGTTCCAATGATTAAAGGCTCAATCCCTTCCACTTCATGACCAGAATTGGTTAATGTATCGGCAATTACGCTTGTTTCAATATCGCTCACATCGACTAGACGATCGAGCCATTTACGACTTATTTTCATTTTTATTCAAACCTCTCAAACTGTTTTAAAAAACGGGCATCATTAGTATAGAATGAACGGATATCCTCAATACCGTATTTTAGCATCGCAACACGCTCAAGACCGACCCCAAAAGCAAAGCCTGTGATTGTCTTATCTTCAAAGCCTGCCATTTCTAATACGGCTGGATGAACCATCCCGGCTCCTAAGATTTCAATATATCCTGTATCTTTACAGACACTGCAGCCCTCACCATCACACATATGACAAGAGACATCGACTTCAACACTTGGTTCGGTGAATTGGAAATATGAAGGTCTGAAGCGGATATGTCTGTTTTGACCAAACATCCGTTTGGCTAATAATTCCAAAGTTCCTTTTAAATCTGATAACGTAACTCCATGCCCCACAACTAAACCTTCGATTTGGTTAAATTGGTGAGAATGCGTCGCATCATCATCATCTTTACGGTACACTTTCCCTGGACAAATGACACGGATTGGTATTTCACCATTGTTGGCTTCTAAGGCTCTCATTTGAATCGCTGTGGTGTGTGTTCTTAATAATAGTTCATCAGTGATATAGAAAGTATCTTGCATATCACGGGCTGGATGATCTTTAGGAATATTGGCACGTTCAAAGTTATAGAGATCAAGTTCGACTTCATCACCTTCTAAAACGTCATAACCCATTTCCATAAAGATTTGTTCAATTTCACGTTGAACAATCATGAGTGGATGGACATGGCCAAAGCTAAAATCAATCCCTGGTAAGGTGAGATCAATCTTCTCAGATGCTAATTTCTGATCCATTGCTGCCTGATTCAATACTTCTAGTTTTGCGTCATAGGCTTGTTGAAGCTCATTTTTGAGTTCATTAACCTGTTGCCCAAAGACTGGTCTTTCTTCTGGCGATAGATTTCTCATTTGTGACATTAAAGAGGTAATTTTGCCTTTCTTAGCAAAGAAATCAACATGAACTTTTTTGATTTCTTCTAAGCTTTGACTGCTTTCTATCGCTTGGATAGCCTCTTCTCTAATCTGTTGAATTTGATTCATTTTTTCCTCCATAAAATAAAAAAAGATGTGTACAGGAGCAATTTTAAAAACTGCGGTACCATCCTACTTGTTCTTTTCTTGTGTTGTAACGCACACGACACGGAAGTGATTAGCTTCTCGATAAGGTGAATTCCTTTCCATTGCTTAATGAACTTTTCAGCCAAGAGTTCAATCTCTAAATAAACAAAATGTGAAAGTACTATGCCTTATTAACGAATACGCTATTCATTATAGTCAAAAACAACAAATATTTCAACTCCTGTGAGAATTAAAAGAAGCTCTATTGAGAGCTTCCTTGTAAACTTATCTATTAATTGAACGTCCCATTCGACTTAAGGTATGTCTAATTCCTCTGATTGCTTGAGACATTTCCAAAATATTGAGTGCTGGTGCTAAGCCTGCATATCCACCATCTCCAATGTGTTGAATATCGACTCCACAAATCTTGTTTTGGATGGCCATATAACGAATTGTTTCAGCCTTTGCTCCTTCTTGCGAGGTTCCTATCGCACTCATCACAAGAGCCCCATGTTCATGGGCTACCTTTACTGCTTGTTTAAGTTGATCATGATCAAAGCCTGGAATCGTACCAATTGATGGAACTAAGATTATATCAGCTCCTGCTTCAATCAGTTCTTTTATATTGTCAACATCAGCCACTGGCTCATTGACTCCTGATCCGTGCATCTTACCGGCAATAATTAAGCCAGAAAAATGTTCTTTGGTCATCTTGACTGCTTCCATAATGGCATTATTGGTCACACCCGTTCCTGGGTTTCCTGTAAAGCACACGAAATCCATTCCTAATTCCTCAATCTTTTTCAGTGATTCAACAGTTGCTAGGCGTCCATTTGATACATCAAGCTTTGATTCTAACATTTCAGCTTCTGTATCTACTGGTTCTAAGTTAATTCCTACCGGTGCACCTGTTAAATTTTTTAATTGTCTCGCAAAATCATCTTGTGATTCTAGACCCCATACGGCTGGTTTAAAGACATCTACCATATTGATGAGAATCAAATCAGCTCCAAATCCTTTCGCAATCTCGGCGCTTGTTATATCCAAGACTGTTGTTGGAATAATTGCGATATTTTCAGAAAGAATAGTTCTTCCTTCACTCGCCTTAATACTCTGCTTTAGTTCAGAGGCAGACATCTTTGCGATATCTGATGCATTGGCACTAATTAAACGTTTCATATAAATATCTTTCTCCTTAAAAGTATTGTATCATAATTAATTTTTTTATTTCCAAAACTCACTTAATAATAAAGACCCATCACGACCGCTTTCTTGAAGTATAAAGTAACGTTCTTGACCAATTGAATCGACGAATGAAATTCCATAATTTGGAATGGTTCCCATAAATGGTATGCGTAATAAAAGTGCTCGTTCTGGTATTAATTCATCCATAGGAAGTAATTCTGATGTTTTAAACTCAATCTCGCCTGTTTCATCAAAGTCTTCAAGCTCAAGTTGCAGAACTTTAAACTCTTTGACGGTGCTATTAGTTGTAATAAAGATTGCAGTTTGATTATTTTGGCCATCATCAACAATAAACTCATCATAATTACTTGGTGAGTCAGCTGTTTCAAATGATAATATAATAGGAACTTCGTCACTTATTGGATATGTTTCTACTGGCTCATATGAATCAAATTCAGTAAGCACTACTTTTATGACTTCTTGATAGAGTTCTTGATCCAGGCTTAAAAATTCCTCATTTTGAATGTCTAGTTTCTCTGAATCAGATGGATTCCATGAGGCACTTGTATTTTTGTAATATTCAGGCGACTCATCATTTAAGTGCATAAAGGTAAACTCCTCATTCACTAATGATGTCGCATCTTCATTTAATACGAATGTCCCAAAACCACTATCAAATATATTAGTTCCACGATAAAAGAATCGGTTATTAGCCATCATGTAATATGAGTTTGAACTAGTTGATTCAAAAATCAATTGTGGTTTTGTATCCACTAGAGTATAAGCTAACAAAATGGTTGTCTTATCTTCATAGTCATCAATTCCTACAAGTAACTCATCCACTTCATCTCCATTTAAATCAATCAGTGTATATCCAATTGATTCTAAAGCCTCTTGACGAGTTCTATTCACTATCTTTTCTCGAACCCCTTGTTGAGGTTGGCTATCATCTATTGGTCGATGCCCATTCAATATTAAATAATATGTGTCATCTAATACTTCTGTATATGGTTGTTGTGACACATTATTGTTAGGTATTGGTTGGTCTGTTGGTTCTTCCTGCTCAACAGGGTCTGATGGTTGGTTTTGATTGTTTGTCACACATCCAGCCAACATTAATAGTATTATTAAAATAAATAATTTTCGCATAGTATATTCTCCTTTAGATTTAGGTTGTTCATTGATTACCTATATTTTATCAAAAAATTGAACATATTACTCAAATGAAAAAGATGAAATTTTATAATCTCATCTTTTCAATAAATCCTATTAATAATGTGCTTAACTCATCTGGTTTCTCAAAAATTGCGACATGACCACAATTTGGAATAATGACCATTTCACTATTCTTGATTCCATTATGAATATTAAGTGAATCATTGACTGTTTTTAATGTATCATCTTCTCCAACGATAACAATTGTCGGACATTCTATTTTATCAAGTTCATCCAAGAAATTTACTTCTGTTAAGAATGTCTTATATAGTATTCTTTGGCCTCTTAAATATTCCTTTGCTCCAACCAGTCTTTGGGCGCGTTTCTCTAAGCCTTCTCTGTTTTTTTCAATGAAGTCAGGATGATAAATACCAGGCGCCATACCCCAGAAGAACTGATCGCCTGGACCATAAGTAAGCTCAGTCCATCGATCAATTTCTTTTTTAATGGATGGTGTGATTTCAGCCGTTCCATCAATTAGTGATAATGACAGAACCTTCTTGGGATAAGTCATCGCAAATTTCATACCAACCTCAGATCCATAAGAGGTTCCTATGATATGAACCTTTGTTACCTTTAGATGGTCTAAAAGTAAGGATACTTCATCAACATGTTGATCAAAGGTATACGGACCTTCTGGTTTATCTGAAAGTAGTTGTCCTATAAAATCAAAGGTTACAACTTGATACCCCAAATCAACAAATTGTTTGACATATGTACTCCATGAATTTAAAGATGCCATGACACCATTCATAAAGACAATAGTTTGATCTGAGTGTCCCTCTACTTCATAGTGAAGCTTTCCATAAGGTGTTACTATTTTAGACATTTTTAACGATAATTGCTGTACCCATGCCTCCACCTATACAGAGTGAAGCTAAACCATATTTCGCATTCTTTTTCTTCATTAAGTAAATAAGTGTTACAAGTACACGGTTTCCTGATGCACCAATTGGGTGACCTAAAGCAATTGCTCCTCCATGAAGATTTGTCTTAGCTAGAATTTCTTCTTCAGTCATATTATGTGCTTCTGACAATTCACGAACAACACCTAGTGATTGTGCCGCAAATGCTTCATTAAGTTCGATTACATCCATATCTGCTAATGTTAAACCAGCATTTATTAATGCTTTTTCAATCGCTGGAACTGGACCTAATCCCATCACTTTTGGATCAACTCCACCTTGGCCAACACCAACAATTTCAACGAGTGGAGATAGTCCTTTTTCGTTCACTGTTTCTTCATTGGCTAATACCACAGCTGCCCCACCATCATTAATTCCTGACGCATTTCCAGCTGTTACAGTTCCATCTTTTTTAAATGCAGGGCGCAATTTTCCTAAGATTTCAAGCGAGGTTGAGCGTGGATGCTCATCTGTATCAACAACAACATCGCCCCTACGAGTTGAATACGTAACTGGAACAATTTCATCAACAAAGACTTTTTCTTTTAAAGCTTTTGCCGCTTTGTTTTGAGAGTCTAATGCGAAAGCATCCTGTTGTTCTCTTGTTAAACCGTGTTTTTCAGCAATATTTTCAGCTGTTATACCCATATGGATACCATCAAAGGCATCAACTAATCCATCACTTAGCATTGTGTCGACTAGTTCTTGGTTGCCCATTTTAACACCATCTCTAACACCTTTAAGTACAAATGGTGCTTGTGACATTGATTCCATTCCGCCGCTTACGACTAAATCATTCAACCCTACTTTGATGCTTTGGTACCCTAATAAAACTGATTTCATTCCAGATCCACACAGCATGTTAATGCTATAGCCTACTTTTGAATCAGGGATACCCGCATTGATTGATGCTTGACGACCTGGTCCTTGTTTCGTTCCGCCTCCTAAAACATGCCCCATGACAACTTCATCGACATCTTTTGGATCAACTTTTGCTTGTTCTAAAGCAGCTTTAATGGCGGTTGACCCTAATTCTACGGCACCCACATTTTTAAGAGAGCCAAGAAATGAGCCAATTGGCGTTCTTTTTGCTCCTACGATAAATACTTTTGACATAATTTCTCCTTTTCTACTTGAATATTCCATTTTCAAGTATTTTTAAAACTTCATCGACTACTTCTTCCAAATCATCTGACTTTGAGAATAAAGTGTATCTCAATCCAATAAAGTTTGAAATACCCATTAATACATAAGCCATTACTTCTGGATCATAGTCTCTGTAGCCTGTTTCATTTTGATTCATGCTAATATTTTTTGCGTAATTTTCAGCAAAACTCGAATAGTAATCAACAAACAATTCTTTGTCGATATAAAGAGATTCCCAAATAATATGATAAATTGATTGATTGTCTCTTACGATCTCTAAAAATTCTAAAAGTCCAAGACGTTCAGCTTCTTGACGATTTTCGACATTCTCAATTCTTTTGGCGATTTGAGACCGAATTAAATGTGAATACGATAAAAGTAAGTACTGATAACATGATTTCTTATCATGAAAATAAATATAAAATGTACCTAATCCGACATTTGCTTCAGTGGTAATATCTTTAATTGTTGCTCCATGATAGCCTAGCTTGTAGAATTGGTGTTCAGCCGCATGTAATAAGGCCTGAAATGTTTGGCGACCTCTTTTTGTTTTTGGTCTTTTAATATGTGACATCTTTTATTTTTCCAAAAAGTCAGTAACAACTTGGTGCCACTGCTGCCACTGATCACTGTGTACTGCGTGACCTGCATTTTCTAAAACAACCAGTTCAGCTTTATCACCAAAGAACTGCTTAGATATTTGAGCCATTACTGGTAATACAACGACATCTTTATCTCCATGAACTATTAAGACTTCGGACTTAATTTGTTCAATCTTGTTACTGCCAACAGCTGCTGGTGTCTCTTGATTCGTCACATTAAATGTCAATAAAGCATAGTCTGCATCAACTAAATTACGTTGTTGTAACAAAGTATCAATAATGACATCCATAAATTCATCCGAAACAGGTGTTGATGCTGTTAGACCATGAAGGGACTTGGCTAGGTTTTCACGATCATTGTTTATTTTCATTGTTTCCATTGGTAAGACATAAATTGGATTGTTCTCTACTTGTTCATAAGTAGTTAGTGGTTTGTCTAAAATTGGTTGGAATGTTTCCATATCAAATTCATACATCGGGAATCCTTGAACTCCAACAGATGCATTTAGCACAAGCTTCTCTACTTCAGTTGGCATTATAGCGGCTAATTCCATAGCTACTCCGCCTCCTAAAGACCAACCTATGACTGAAAACTTTCTCCACTCTAAAAAGTTTAAAAGCTCCTTCACATCTTGAGCAAGTTCTACTAAAGAGCGAATAGGTGTAAGATATGAACTTTCACCATAACCACGTAAATCAGGAACTAAGAGCGAATACTTGTCTTCTAATTTATCGACAACGTCTAACCAATGGTTTGCTCCTGAATTATTTCCGTGAATGAGAAGTAATTTAGGTTTATCGTCACTCGTTAAAAAGTAACTAATCGTTTCATTGTTCTCAGTTTTAAACTGAGATCTTTCATATGTTTTCATGTTCGTTCCTTTCTACAGCGTAAACTCTGTTTTATTGTTATTAATAAATCCTAACACAAGGCTTACAAATAAGGTAGGTTTTTCATACATTAAGGCATGCCCACTATCTGGAACAAACACTAAATTTGAGTTTTCTAATTTTTCATGTAATAACTCTTGTTGATAATATGGAGTCACAAAATCATACTCACAACCAACAATTAATGTCTCATGTTTAATCTTGTGGACTTGATCTGACACATTATATGGTTCTGAACTCTTTGTTAAGCGGACCATTGAATCAATAAAGTCTTGATTGCTAAAGACATCAACTAAAATCTTCTTACGGTTTTCCATCCATTCTCTGTTTTCATTAAAGAATTTCGGTGAATAAATAATCGGAATTGTTGTAAGATAATAAGCTTCCCCATCATGAGTCGCTTTATTCCAAGCATGGCCTACTTCACTGAGCCAATATGAGGTTTCATCAGAAGTATTAAATAAGCACATCTTATCAATTAAATCTGGTCGTTTGAGTGCTACTTGAAGCGCAATTTGCCCCCCATATGAAACTCCGTACACATTAACCTTCCCAAGGTTAAGATGCTCAAGTAAGGCAATCACAACATCGACTTGGAGCGAATGATCATACTGCTGAGTCACTTTTTCGGATTGACCTTGGTCTAAGAAATCGACTAAAATCAGTTGATTGAACTGTGTAAATGGTTCAATAAACTGAGCCCATGATTTCGTGCTCATCATAATTCCATTAAGAATAATAAGTGGTTTTCCTTGGCCATGAACTTCATAATAGACTTGTTTGTTATTAAAGGTGAAGGTCATGCTATTTTCCAATAATTCCAAACTCTAATGCTTCTTTTCTTAATTCTTCTTTAAAGTTTGGATGCGCAATTTCAATCAAACTTTCAACTCTTTCAGCAACTGTTTTTCCTCTTAAGTGAGCCACACCATATTCAGTCACAACATAGTCTGTGTCCTGTCTTTGTAAAGACACAATTGCGCCAGGCGTTAATTGAGAAACAATTTTCGATTTCATTTCTCTTTCACCTGTTTCTTTATTACGAACATTGGCTGTTGAGTATAAAGCAATAATTGATTTACCGCCCTTAGAATAAGTTGCTCCTCTTGATGTATCAGCTTGACCACCGGTCCCTGAATATTGGATTGATCCAATGGATTCAGATGCACATTGGCCTGTTAAATCAACTTCAATGGTCGTATTAATTGAGATTTGATTATCATTAATCTTGATATTGTGCGGATTATTAACCCAAGATCCAGCTAGAACTGCAACAGATGGGTTATTATCAACAAATTCATACAGTTCTTCATCACCTAGGATGAATGTCGTAGTCATTTGACCAATTTGTTGTTGTTTTCTATTTCCAGTAATAACGCCTGCCTTTGCAAGTCTCGCCATTTCAGACGTTAACATTTCAGTGTGAATACCTAAATCTTTCTTGTCATAAAGTGATTTAGCAACAGCATTTGGAATTCCTCCAATGCCTAATTGAATACAATCACCATCATTAATTAAATCAGCAATTAATCTACCAATAACTAAGTCTTTTTCATTTGGCTCAGCTGAAGGAATAATTGGTGGTTGATAATCAGCTTCAATTAAATAGTCAATTTCATCAACATGAACTTGAACATCCCCAAAAGTACGTGGGAAATTTGGATTAGTTTCTAAAATAGTAATTTCGACCGCTTCAAGCATTTCTTTTTCATATGTGTTTCCACAAGATAATGAGATATAGCCATGCTCATCAACGGCTGAACAAGAACCAATATAAATACGAGGGACACGGTAATCAAGGCGACGTGAGCCTGCTAGATGTAGGTTGTTGGGAATAAATGATGCATTGCCTTGTTTGTGCATTTTACGAATTGTTGGTGAATAGAACCAACCATTCACGAAAAATTTATTAGCATACTCTGCTTTTTGAAATTCATAATCGACCATTGGTAAACAGTTCGTTAGTTGAACTTTATTTTCAATACGGTTTGCAATGGTATGTAGTTGTGATAAGAAATCACGTCCTTCAGAAGCTGCTAAGCCGGTAACAATTTCGTCACCATCATTGACTAAGTCTAACGCTTCTTGGACTGTTATATATTTTGCCATAATCTATCCTTTCTTAAATTCTTAGTATTATGAAAAAGGAGGGTGTAATGCACCCTCCTAATGATTACAATTATTGACCTAAAATTTGTTCAATATTTTGTAGTGGTTGTTCTAAAACCCAACCAGGTGCTTCAGCTCCGTCAGCGCCTTCTACCATATCTAATTTCATAAGAGTCATTGAGTCTGTTCCAACACGACGACCATCTTTGAAGTCAATATATCCACCAAATGGAATCTTAAGATCATGATTTTCTAATGCATCAACATAGTTTTCCCAGTTTAGTGTATCTTCACCAACAGCCTTTAAGCCTTCAGTGAATGTGTGTCCAGCAATCCAACCAGCAGTCGCAAATGCGGAACCTGCGTGCTCTGCATCAATATTTGCTACAAAGTCAGCTAATTCAACATCAGCGCCTTCTTGAGTTAAATCAATCCATCCTGAAGCATAAACTTCGAATTGACCATCTGAAGATGGGTGGATTTGTCCAGCAATAACAGCATCTGTATTGTTGTATGACGTAATAACTGGTGCAGTATTACCTTGTGTCGCTAATCCTGAAATAATTTGAGGGATAGTTCCTTGGATACTTGCTCCTAAAACAACATCAACATCTGCATTCATAATGTTTGTAACAGCAGCTGAAACGTCTGTAGCGCCTGCAGCAACTTGTTCTGCAACAAATTCAATTCCTAATTCTGCAGCTTTAGCTTCTGCTCCATTAAGCATATCTAAACCAGCATCATCATTTGTGTAGATCATACCTATCTTTTCTGCGCCAAAGTTAGAAACAGCACGTGCTACCATAACTTGACCTTCAGTAATAAGGATTGGTTGAACTGGGAATGACACTCTGTCATTTCCTGTTGCATTTTCGTTAAATAGTGTATTTACACCTGATGCGTAATAAACCATTGGTACACCTTTGCCACTAATGTAGTCATAAGTAGCTACGATTGAACCAGTGTAGAAGTGTCCAACAAAAGCAAAGACGCCTTCGTCTTCAACCATTGATTGTGCACATGCCATAGCTAGTGCAGGGTCTGCTTCATCATCTTGGTGAATGAATCTAATAGTACGTCCATTGACGCCACCAGCTTCATTAACCATGTTGAAGTAAGCTTCAATACCCGCATTAAATGGAACACCTACTGTTGATAATGCACCTGATGTTCCAGCACAGTTTGCAACTAATACTTCTACATCAGTAACACCTTGTGAAACTTCTTCTGCAGGCTCTTCAGGCTCTTCAGGTGTTTCATCCGGTGTTTCGACCGGTGTTTCATCTTCTGGTGTTTCTTCTGTTGGTGTGCTTGAACAAGCAACCAGTGCGAAAACCAGTAGTAAAGCCAATAGTGACTTCAATAAATTTTTCATAGAAAGTCTTCCTCCTTTTTGTATAATTCTTTCTATCAGTACTAAGAAACTTAGTTACTTTCCTAAATAGGCTTCAATCAATGTTGTCGATTGAAGTAATTCTTGAGCTGGACCTTCTTCACTGATACGTCCTAGCTCTAATACATATGCGTAATCAGAAATCTTCAGTGTTTGTTTCGCGTTTTGTTCAACGATAATAACAGATACACCTGAATCAGCGATTTCACGCGTAATCTCAAGAATGTCCTTCACAATTAATGGCGCAAGGCCTAATGAAGGTTCATCGAGAAGTAATACTTTTGGTGAATTCATTAGTGCTCGCCCTATAGCTAACATTTGTTGTTCACCACCAGATAGCGTTCCGGCAACCTGGTTTTCTCTTTCTTTTAGAATTGGAAAGAGTTTATATACAAACTGAAAATTCTCATCTAGTTTTTTTCTGTCTGAAAGTGTATAGGCACCAGTTTTCAAGTTATCTAACACAGATAAATCATAAAAGATTTGTCGGCCTTCTGGTGATTGAGAAACACCAGCCTTGGTAATCTTTTCAGCTTCCAGTTTTGTAATATCTTTATCAAATAGCTCAATCGATCCAGATTGACTTTTGACTAAGCCAGAGATAGTTCTAAGTAATGTTGTTTTGCCAGCGCCATTGGCACCCAAAATCGCAACGACTTGATTCTCTTTGACTTCAATATCAATACCTTTTAAGGCAGAAATCGGACCATAGTTGACAACTAAATCAGATACTTTAAGTGTCACTTTACTCATCATCATCCTCCTGGCCTAAATAGGCAGTTATAACATCTGGATTCTTTTGTATTTCTTGAGGCGTGCCTGTAGCTAAGAACTTACCAAAGTTAATTGCGGTAATACGGTCACATATCCCCATCACTAATCCCATATCATGTTCAATCAATAGAATTGTACAATTGTATTCATCACGAATATCTTTAATTAACTGAGAAAAGTCCTCTGTCTCTTTATCGTTAAGACCGGCAGCTGGCTCATCAAGAATAATGAATTTTGGATCACTCATGAGTGTTCGTGCTAATTCAATCTTCTTACGAACTCCATATGAGAGTGCTCCTGCATAAATTCCTGCAAGGTGATCAATTCCTACTTTTTGAAGAATTTGATGAGCTTTTTCACGTTGAAGTTTTTCTTCTTTGCGAGCTTTGGGTGTTTGGAAGAATTGGTGTACAAACGTTGTTTCAAAATTAATGTGACCACCAATTAAGACATTATCCAGAACACTTAGCTCAGGAACTAACTCAACGTTTTGGAAAGTTCTGACTAAACCGTTTTTAATGACTTGATGAGCTTGTAGTGAATTTAAACTAATCCATTCATCTTGGTTATTCTTAAATTCAACAGTTCCTGCATCAGGTTCATAGAATTGTGTAATGCAGTTAAAGACGGTTGTTTTTCCGGCTCCATTGGGACCAATTAAACCATAAATCTCATTTTCATTAATCGAGAATGATAAGTTATCAACAGCTTTCAGTCCTCCAAAGGCAATTGATAGGTCCTTGATTCTTAGAACTTCACTCATGCGTCACCCTCCTTTAATGATCTTTTTGCTAGATACTTATTCTTTATATTACTGAAGAAGCTAGCAATTCCATTTGGCCAGAATATGACAAATAAAATCATTAATCCACCCCGAATAATTGGGGTTAAGTTTGCTAAGAATGGTAATGCTGGATTCTTAAAGAAGATTTCAGTAAATGAATAGAGTAATAATGCTCCAATTAAGGTGCCGCTGATTGACCTAAAGCCACCCACCACAATAATTGCTAGAAAGGTTAAACTTAGATTTAAAGTCCATGTTCCTGGTGCCGAATAACGGACAAAGTGAACATATAGAACCCCACCTAAAGCCGAAATTGCGGTTGCAATGGTAAAGCTTAAGACTTTTTGGTAAAAGACATTGACGCCCATAGCACGGGCTGCTGGCTCACTTGAGCGCATCGTATTTAGTGATCTTCCTAAGTATCCTTTGGTCAAGAAATGAACCAGAATAAAGACGACAACCATGACGGCGACAATCAACAAATAGGTTCCTTTTTGGTCTAGTTGAAATATCCCTAGCAATGTTGGATAATCACCAATTACCATCCCTGCTGATCCACGTGTAAACCAATCTAATTGAATGAACACTTCTCTAAAGATTTCTGATATCGCAAGTGTTGCGATGGCTAAGTAAATCCCTTGAATCTTCAAGGAGATTAATCCAACCAGGATACCTAACAATGTAGGAATAATAATGGCTATAAGAGCTCCGATTTCAAATGGTAGCTGAGTATTATTGAAAATATACCCAGAAATATAAGCAGCAAAGCCCATAAAGCCTGCTGTTCCTAATGAAATTAGTCCACTGTATCCAAGTAATAAGTTCAAGCCTAAGGCAACAATGGCATAAATCATCGTCACTCCAAAAGTAATTAGGTACGATGTTTTAGCAACACCTATGTTGACAAAGAAGACAAGTGATGCAAATATGGCACCAATCAAAATATACCCAAGAATTGGGTTGTTTAGTTTATTCTTCATACTACACCTTCTTCACAGTCTTCTTACCAAAGAGACCCATTGGTTTGAAAATTAAGAATATAAGAATTAGTAAGTAAACAAGAGGTTTGCCCCAAACAGTTCCAATTCCACTTGGTAAATAAACTTGTAATAAGTTTGTTGATACTGAAATGATGAAGGCCGCGATAACTGGTCCATGGAAGGTTGAGAAACCTCCTAAGACAACAGCCATAAAGGCACTAATTTGTACATCATTCATAAATCCAATGTTAACTGTCCCAAATGGTGCAGCCATAACGCCAGCTAAGACTGACATGGCGGCAGCAATGGCCCATGAAAACATTGTAACTGTTTTTGTTGGGATACCCATTAATCGTGCTGTTTGTTCATTCGAAGCAGTTGCACGTATAGCTAATCCTGCTTTGGTTTTTAATAATACATATAACATGAGCAACATCACAACAACCGTTAAGATAATATTAAACAATGCATTATACGAAATAGTTGCTCCGAATATTTCAGCATGCCCTTGTGGAATAAAGCGAGGCAATACATATGGATAAACACCAAATACCATTGGCGCAATCCCTAAAATAATTAATAAGATTCCCATCGTTATAATTTGTTTACCGACAACATTGACTTTCTTAGCATTTCGCATTATCACAATATCGATAACAAATCCCATTACAACAGCTGCTAAAACACCAACTATGGTTGAGAGCCAGATGTTTAACCCAAAGTCTGCCATCACTTTAGCTACGACAAATGTGTTAAACATTCCGATTACCCCTTGCGCAAAGTTTGTGGTAAAGGATGTTCTATATATTAAAACAATTCCAAATGCAGCAAAAGCATAAATACTACCATATTCAAGAGATCTTAGAATTATGCTAAGAATATCACTCATTCACTTCGCCCCAGCGGATAATGTTGGCAGCCCACACATAACCGATACCGGCAGCGATGCTACAAACAACTGATCCTTCTTTTATTTTTCCTTGTTGAAGTCCAAGTACCAGTGATAAAACTTGGTCAACTTGTCCGATATGTCCGTAGTTTTCTAAATAAACACTTTGATTTGGCTCTAGACCTAGGTCTTTAACCATCGCATTATGACCTGAGCGTTTCATATGTAAAACACTTAAGTAATCAATATCCTCTCGTGTTAAGTCACTCTTAGTTAAGGCTTCATCAATACAGTCATACCAGTTTTGCATTGACACTTCATTCAAGCGATTCTTCATACGAACTGGATCCATTAAGCGTAATGATGTTCTTGATTCTTCTAAATTGTCGTGAGTAATTGGATTGACTACCCCTCCAATTTCAACACCTGCTGTACGAGCTAGTGATCCATCGGTACGTAAACCAGTTCCTAGAAGTTCGTTTTTACCTGCATTCTTCTTAAGAATGAAAGCTCCACCGCCTGCTCCTAAGTTATACATCATTGACATATTCTTATCTGAATAATCAACAAAATCACTGTTACGGTAACCGCCAGCGACTAAGACAACATTAATGTCATCATCAGCCATTAACATATCTTTAGCCATCTTTAGTGCTGTTAAACTGGTACAACATCTGTTTTGAACATCGATACCCCAGGCTCTGGTTGCACCAATTCGATCTTGTATATATAGTGCTGAAGTTGTTAGTGGATATTCTTTCCACTCCTCACCAAAGCATAAAACAACATCTATTTCTAATGGATCCATATTGGCATCCTTTAAAGCTTCTAAAGATGCTTTTGCGCCCATTTCTTGAGTTCCATCTTGAAATGGATCATCACCAGGCACTATTTTCTCAATAATCCCTAATTTTTCAATGACTGCTTCTGTTGCCCAGACTCCATTGGTTGCTTCAGATATTTCTTGAGCTGTCATGCGGCCTTCTGGTAAATACAGACCAAGACCAACAATTCCGACATGTTTCCTCATGATATTCCTCCTCTAAATTTTTAAGTCATAGAATGAACATGAATGTCCATTCACCTTCACTATAAAGATATACTACATTTTAAAAAATGTCAACAAAAAATGTGAGCGTTTTCTTTTATTTTAACATATTAATCGTTTTTGTATGATTTAACGGGATTATCACAACTTGTTATTTTTTTATTTTGTGCTTGACATTTAATAAACAAAGGTCTATATTTAACATGAACTACCATTCATGTTTGAACATAAGGAGGAACAATGGCTAAAACATTTGAACAGATTCAATTAGGTGATACAGATTCATTCACCAAGACTATTACTGAGACTGATGTCGTCTTATTTGGCGGAATTAGTGGAGATTTAAATCCAGCACATTTTGATGAGGTAACTGCTAGTGCGTCTTCATTTAAGGGAAGGATTGCGCATGGTGCCCTAGTCGCTAGTCTTATTTCGACAGTTCTTGGTACTAAACTTCCAGGTAATGGGACAATTTATTTACGACAAGATAGTAACTTTACAAAACCAGTTTATTTTGGTGATACTATCACAGCAACCGTTACTGTAGTAGAAAAAACTCAAAAGAAACGAGTCATCTTTGATACAATTTGTACCAATCAAAATGGAGAAGTCGTTCTCTCAGGACAAGCGACTGTTTTAGCTCCTCGACTATAAAAAGAATCATACATGTTGTGTTTAATATATATAGAAAGGTAAAACTATGAATTTTAATTTAACTGATCGACAACTAGCTTTACAAAAGGTGTTTCGTAATTTCGCAGTGAATGAAGTAAAACCACTCGCTAAAGAGATTGATCAAACTGGACAATTTCCTTTAGAAACAGTTGTCAAGATGAAAGATGTACATATGATGGGTATTAATATCCCTAAAGAATTTGGTGGCGCAGGCGCAGATACCATTTCCTATGCGTTAGCAGTTGAGGAATTATCTAAGGTTTGTGCGACTACTGGTGTTATCTTAAGTGCTCACACATCTCTTGCTTGTGACCCTCTTATGGCTTTTGGTACTAAAGAACAAAAAGAAAAGTATTTAGTTCCACTTAGCAAGGGTGAAAAACTGGGAGCATTTGGTTTAACTGAGCCTAATGCTGGAACTGATGCTGCTGGACAACAAACACATGCGATTGAGCATGAGGATTATTATTTAATAAATGGTTCAAAAATATTTATTACGAATGCTGGACCGGCTGATATCTTTATTATCTTTGCGATGACTGATCCAAGCAAGGGAACTCGTGGTATCTCTGCTTTTATCTTAGAGAAAGGCATGGAGGGTTTCACTGTTGGAAAAGAAGAAGATAAGTTAGGTATTCGTGCTTCGAGTACTAGTGAGTTAATTTTTGAAAATATTAAAGTTCCTAAGGAAAACTTAC
>LFRM01212044.1_pt1 | contig 19437 bp, 17 predicted proteins | sample 618341 | NCBI WGS metagenome assembly LFRM01 (sample SAMN03654438, study PRJNA283298) | anaerobic digester metagenome | isolation source: pool of bioreactors CSTR01a, CSTR02a, and CSTR03a thermophilic anaerobic... | place: Denmark: Kgs. Lyngby | collected 2014-05-21 | reverse complement strand
TTAGCGAGCAGCTACCACAAGCCTTTGAGCTGGATGCGATTTTGCGCATGGTCAACAGTGGCGGCATGGCAGGGCTTGCACACATTGCCGAGCCGCTGGTGATTACACCGCCGCCGCCACTGGTTAACTTGGAAGATGAGCGTACGGCCATTGAAGCACACTTGCAGGCACGAGGTTATGAGCATGCACAGCTGCACGCGCCTCACCCCGGACGTTACCAGATTCGCTACAATCATTCCGCTCAACCAATAGTGTCGCTGTTGGTGCAGACAGGTTCTAATTTGGCCAATCTACAACGCTGCGTTGAGGGCTTGCTGGGCAATACCGAGTATCAGAACTTTGAAATTCTGTTTATTGAACAGCCGCAATCCAGCGCCGCGGTGAAAGACTGGCTGGCCGCGCTGGAACATATGCAAGAGGCCAAGCTGCAAGTGTTGCGTCCGCAAACGACAGAGGCAGCGAAACAACTGGCTGAGGCTGCCGGGCAGGCCGTTGGTGATTATCTGCTGCTGTTGTCGGCAGACACCGCGATTGTCAGCACGCACTGGCTGGATGAAATGCTCAACCACGGACAGCGTGGTGAGGTGGGCGTGGTAGGTGCCAAGTTGCTCAGTGCCGAAGGGCAGATTGCTCATGCGGGGCTGGTGTTAGGGCTGGAAGGTCCGGTGGGGGCGCCATTTGTTGGTCAGGCGCTGGATGCTGCCGGTTATATGCAGCGCCTGCAGGTGGACCAAAATCTGAGTGCCGTTGGCAGTGACTGCATGCTGGTGCTCAAGCAACTGTTTGTAGAACTGGGTGGTTTTGATGCTCAGCTGGCAGAAGCCTATCAAAGTACGGATTTTTGTTTGCGCGCTGCTGCCGCAGGGTTTTTAACGGTATGGACACCCCATGCCCAGCTGATGCTTGACCAGCCACAGCCGGAGCAGCCCGTCCAGCCGAGCGCCGAACAGGAAGATGCCATGTATGAAAAATGGCTACCACAGCTGGCGCACGACCCAGCCTATAACCCGAACTTCTCCTTGGCCATGCCCGGTGGTTATCGTCTAGCCGATAGTCAGATTTCTTGGCGACCACTGGATAGTGTGCGCCCAGCCCCAGTGGCGTTAGTGCATCCAGCGGATTTGTTTGGCTGTGGTCATTACCGCGTGATGCAGCCCTTTATAGCGATGAAGCGGGAGGGGTTACTGGAAGGTGCTGTTTCCACTGGCCTGATGCAGGTAACGGACTTAGAGCGCTACAACCCGGACACTATTATTCTGCAACGCCAGATTGGCGATGAGCGGCTGCAAGCGATGCAGCGCATGCAGCGTTTCTCCCGTGCCTTTAAAGTCTACGAGCTGGACGATTATTTACCCAATTTGCCACTAAAAAACGCTCACCGAGCAACTATGCCTAAGGATATTATCAAGTCGCTGCGCCGTGGCCTTAGTTATGTAGATCGTTTTGTGGTCTCGACTGAGGCGCTCGCCGAGGCGCTGTCTGGTCTGCATGGCGAGATTTTAGTGCAGGAAAACCGTTTGCCAATCAATTGGTGGCAAGGCTTACAAACGCAGCGTCGCCAATCGGCTAAGCCGCGTGTTGGTTGGGCCGGGGGTTCCAGCCACACTGGCGACTTGGAACTGATTGCCGATGTGGTACGTGATTTGGCTGACGAGGTGGAATGGATCTTTTTCGGCATGTGCCCCGACAAACTGCGACCTTATGTGCATGAATATCATGAGGGTGTAACGATTGAAGATTATCCAGCCAAGCTGGCAGCGCTGAATCTGGATCTGGGCTTGGCGCCTGTGGAGCACAACCTATTCAACGAGTGCAAAAGTAACCTACGTCAGCTGGAATACGGCGCCTGTGGTATTCCGATAATCTGTACTGACATTCGCCCCTATCAAGAAGGCCAACAGGCTGGACTGCCGGTTACTCTAGTGAAAAACCGCTACAAGGACTGGGTTGATGCCATCCGTATGCACATTAACGACCTTGACGCCACTGCTCGTCTGGGTGATGAGTTGCGAGCTAAGGTATTGGCTGAGTGGATGCTGGAAGGTGAGCATCTTAAACGCTGGCGCGCTGCGTGGGTGGGGAGGTAGCGCTGTTGGGTTGTATTAAAGCATCTGCTTGATACGCTCAATCACTACTCTCATTTTGTTAATAAAAAATGTCCGACGTGGGTTAAGAGTGGATGGCCCCCTTGTCGCCCTTGTGTGCCAACCCAAACTCCTAATTGATAATGTTATCTCAAAATCAGCTGGCTCATGCTTAGGTTGATGCACGGGGCCTTGTTGCCAGAAGTTGCGTAGTTTATGATGGATAATACTCTTTTTTGGTATTATCTATGTGGAGGTTTCTAGATGAAAGTTTTAGAGTGTGCCAATCAGTTACCTACATCGCTTATTTCCCATGGCATGCTGTCAGCTGTACTTTCAAAATCAGTTAGTAATGTCAACAATAAGATCGCTAGTCTAGTTGCATCGGGTGATTTGATCCGCCTTAAAAAAGGGTTTTATAGCTTTGCACAGGCTTACCGTAAACAGCCGATTAACCTCTTAGCGATTGCCAATGGATTGTATGCACCCTCTTATGTGTCTTTTGAATATGCGCTTAGTTGGTATGGTGTTATACCTGAGCAAGTGGTGCAGGTGACTTCAGCGACCAGTAAAAACAATAAGCTGTTTGATACACCGCTAGGCAGGTTTAGTTATAAAAAAGTGCCTATGAAAGCTTACTCGTTAGGCGTTGACTGGCATTTTGATGACGTTGAAGGCGGGCTATTTATTGCCACGCTAGAAAAAGCCCTTTGCGATAAAATACGCTATGAGTGGGGTTTAGGCTCGCTAACTCAGGAGCAAATGCTGGAGTATTTAGAGCATGATTTGCGCGCTGAATTACCTGCTGACATCAACATAAATTTAATAGAAAGCATCGCCACGGCTTACCGCTCAAAAAACTTAGCTACCTTGGCAGCTCTGTTAAGGAAGAAACGCCTATGACGCATCCTGCCATTATTAACATGCTTAGGCGCTATGACTTAAGCACAGCTCATTCCAGCTATGATGCCTTGCGCGAAATTCTACAAGAGATTGTTTTAGTTGCACTTTATGACGCTGGTTTTTTCAAGCATGCTGCTTTTTATGGTGGAACGGCATTAAGAATTCTCCACCAATTACCTAGGTTCTCAGAAGACCTAGACTTTTCTTTGCTAAAGCCACAACCAGATTTTGATATAGCCCCCTTTCAACAGGCCATTGTCGAAACATTACAGGCCTATGGTTTTACTGTAACTATTATAATAAAAAACAAAAGCACCAGCAGCGCGGTCGCATCGGCCTTTATCAAAGGTCATACACAAGAACACTTAATTAATATCCAAGCGCCAACTGTTGTCACCCAAGCAATTCATAAAGAGCAAACAGTAAAAATTAAACTAGAAGTGGATACAGACCCACCTCTAGATTTTCAAACGGAAGACGTGCTTCGCCTTGTTCCTAGAGCGTATAGCGTTAAAGCGTTTACATTGCCGAGTTTATTTGCAGGTAAAATGCACGCAGTACTGTGCCGCGCATGGGGCAACCGACCCAAGGGCAGAGACTGGTATGACTTGGTTTGGTATGTCGGCAATGGTACGGAACTGGATTTAACTCACCTGCAGGCAAGGCTTGCGCAGAGCTGTAAATATTTAGAAAGTAACGGTATTTCCCTGCCAGAACAGATAACGCGCGATGCAGTAATTAAACTATTAGAACAGCGGATTACCAGCCTTGATATTGCAAAGGCTAGGGCGGACGTACTGCCGTTTATTCGAGACTCTCGAGAACTTGATTTATGGTCGACTGCGTTTTTTATGCAGGTTGTTCAGCAATTATGAATACCATCTGTAGTGCAACCGCCAACTAAGGGCAGCAGCGCGAAGTGATTTTTAGGCTGCTGCTTAGGTCTGTACGAGAAATCAGATTGCCCGAACGGTGCGCTAATACTGTCTGAAAAGAGAGCCGGTTACGGGTTTGCCCTACAGAAACTAGACCGCAAGCCTCATTCAGCAGCTGGCTACGCTGCTGAATATTCCGATTTTTTAATAAAAAAGTATAAAAATAAGCTATTATTAACAAAATCCTAGCTTGGTTAATAAAAAATGTCCCACATTGGCTATGAATGGGTGTGTCAGCAACTAAAGTTGCGGGTCTTTCCTCTGCGCAGGCCGGCAAGTGTTGGTCCTGTGAGTCGCTTGACTGTTGAGGGCAATGCGCTACGAGTACCTGCCTCCGTTGCACCGCAAGACGACTCGCTGCTGGAGCACTTGCTCTTCGCTGTAAAGCATGAGGGTATCAACTTGCAGGTACTGGCGCAGTGTTTGCCGAAGCTTCCTGCAGATGAAATGCTTGCCGCTGTCATGGCGCAGCCTTCGGGTCGCTATGTGCGAGTTCTAGGCTTTTTATGGGAAACCTTCAGTCAGCAGTTACTTGCCGAACAACTCCCTGTGGCTGGGCCGACTGTCGCCGTGTTTGAACCTAAACGTTATATCTGTGGCCCCGACCAGCGTTGCGCTCGTTGGCGGGTTAACTTTAACGGGTTGGGCCATGTTGGTTATTGCGTTACCGTAGAGCGTACGCCAGAAATTACCGAACTGCTTGAACAAAACATCCTAGAAAAAGCCAATGCGTTTGCCTGCGGCCTGAGCCAACAAACCCTGGATCGTGCGATGAGTTGGGCCTACCTACATGAAACTCAGAGCAGCTTTGCTATCGAGCATGAACAGCCACTCCAGGACAAGGCGCAGGCTTTTGTGCAGTTGCTGCGCCAAGCCCATGAGCCACGCCTACTGGATGAGTCTTATCTGGTGGCTTTACAGAATCTGTGCATTACTAACCCGCTGGATAAGGCTGTTTTTTATCGTCATCAACAGAACTGGTTGCAAGGTCCGTTGCGCGGCGCTATGGGTGTAACTTATGTGCCGCCCGTGCCGGCGCAAGTTGGACCGCTGATGGAGGAACTGTTACAGCTGGCCAATCATTGGCATGGCAAGGTTGATCCCTTGGTGGCCGCTTCTGTACTTTCGTTTGCTTTTGTTTTTATTCATCCGTTTATGGATGGCAATGGCAGGCTGTCTCGTTTTTTGTACCACTATATGCTGGCGCAGTCCGGACAGTTGCGCAAAGGTTTGTTGCTACCCGTTTCCGTAGCGATGAAACGCAACGAAGATGCTTATTTGCAGGCATTACAGAATTTTTCTGTGCCCATGCGCGAGCACTGGCAGGTTCAGTGGTTAGGGGATGAGGATTACACATTTGACTTGCTGAGCGATCATTCTTTGTATCGCTATTGGGATGCCACAGAATGCGTACTTTTTGGACTACGGATGGCACAGCAGGCGCTGGAGCAGGATCTATTCGAAGAAACCCGTTTTTTGCAAGCGTTTGACCGTGTTTACCGCGCCATTGATCAACGCTTTGATGTGCGCGGCAAGGATCTGAGTGTTCTTGTGATTGGCGCATTACAGAATCAGGGCAAAGTTTCTAACAACCGCCGCCGGCAGTTTCAGGACACCGTGCAGCCGCAAGTATTTGACGCCATCGAAGAGCAGATTCGTGAGCAACAAGAGAGTATAGGTTAAAAGAGTTTTTTGCTGAAAATCATGAGCCATCAAGCAGTTCAAATATGCGCTTAACCACGCGCTGTGAATTCTGCGCATCGTCGTATTTAAAAAACAACTTCTTAGCAGTTGCTTGCTCATGCTGGGTATCTTGCGGGTTGGCGTGAAGTTTTTCTTGTAGGGCCGTTAATACATCCGCAAAGTGCATCACCACCGGCCCAGGAAAGGCCAGCTCCATGTCATACAGCAAGCCGTCCTGCTGGGTTTTGTAGTGCTCAATATCGTAACCAAAGCAAATTACAGGTTTAGATAGATACAGCGCCTCAATATACACACTGGAATAATCCGTCACCAACACATCAAGCTCCCGCGCGAGCGCAGAGTACTCAGGTACAACTACTTGCGACACATCAAAAATCAATTCGTTATCAATAAACTGGTCAAGATTGAAATACTGCTCAGCGTTCTTAAAGTAGTGCGGTCGATAACCTAACACAGCATTCTGTTCGCGCAGCAGTTGCTTGAGTGTGTCGATTTCTGCTTGTGTGAATTGATAATAATGCGCTGTCTCGCTTACTGATGTTTGCCGATAGGTCGGCGCATACACAATCAGCTTTTTATTCTGCTTAATGTGCCGAATTTGCTTTATGGAATCTTGAATATAGCAGGGTAGCAGTGCTTCGGCCTGAGTTAAAAAATCATTACGCGGCAAGCCCGTGAGCCAAACTTGTTGGTAATTAAGCGGATAAAACATCGCTGCCATGGCGTAGCTGTCGATATCGGAAGAGGCGACTAACCCTGCGTAGTGTTTACGCTCTTGGGTGCGATGTTTCACGCGAGTTGTATACTTAAATGTTTCCTCGTTAGCAGTAAAAAACAAGCGCTTTAGAGCTATACCGTGCCACAAGTTAACAATAATCCTATTTTTGTTGCTCACTTTTAAGATACTGAACTGGTTATCAGCCCAGCGTAATGAAAACTCCATGGCTATAGAGTTTGTGAGAAAAACAACCTTACAGCGGAGCAGCAAAAAAAAGCCAGTTAAACTACCGTGGCGCACCACGCGATAGTTAGTAGCGTTCTCAATATACAAATTTGCCGACTGACCACGATAAAAAATAATTTTGTAGATACTCGCATCCGACTTGATCAACTCAAAAATAGCTCGCTGGTTTTCAGTGAATTGATCAGAACGAAGAGGATGAGTGCAGAATGCCCAGTAATCAGGCTTTTTGGGTGTGAAGAAATCGATAACTCTCCAGAAAGGATGTAATAGTTTAAAAATAATTGGCTTGACACCACGGCTAGCCATCAGTCAAAACGCTCCACAATCGCAGACATTAAATCCAGCGCCTGCTTGAGTTCGCGAACATGCTCAGCGCTAAGCATTCGCAAACTGTTGCGAATTTGCGTACTGGAAATGCCCTCAGTGCGCGGCAAATACACCACCTCACATAAAGAGCTCAAATCATCAAATTTACCACGCCAATCATCGCCCATTCCCAGAATATCTACTTGGTGATGCTTGATATCATCCGCTTTTTGCTCCCAGCAAGTTTCTGGGATAACCAGGTCGACACAGCTCAAAGCACTGATAATTTCAGCTCGATCGGCAAAGGGCACGATAGTGTGTTTGCCTTTGGTGGTGTTGAACTCATCCGTAGACACGCCCACCACTAAGCGACCGCCCAGAGCACGTAAACGTTGCAGTAAGCGCAGGTGGCCGATGTGGAATAAATCGAACGTGCCGTAGGTGAGGATGGTTTTCATATTAGAGTAAAAACGTTATTGGAAAGAATGGGTGTGATCTTACTGACACAAAGAACTCAGGGAATCATCGCAGAAGCAGGAGTTTCGAGTAATACTTTAAACACGGCTGCTCTGAAATGCAAAACAAGGTTAGAATAGCAACTTTGTATCGGCACAGTTGGTTTATTGGTTTAAGTATGTTGCGATAAAAGTGTGTGATTTTTTCTGATTATATGAGCTGTTTATATCTATCGTATAACATCATCTGCTCCAATTGCTTTAACTCACTTTGAGATGTAAGGAATATTTTTCGCATGCTGACTAATCAGACGGTCTTCATAACTGGCGGCACAGGGTCATTTGGTAACACTTTTGTCCCTATGACGCTAGCTAAATACAACCCTAAAAAAATCATCATCTTTTCGCGCGATGAAATGAAGCAGTGGGACATGGCGAAGAAATTCGTAGGTGATGATCGCGTCCGCTTCTTTATCGGTGATGTGCGCGACAAGGAACGCCTTTACCGTGCCTTAGATGGTGTTGATTATGTTGTGCATGCTGCAGCAACCAAGATCGTACCCACTGCGGAATACAACCCTTTCGAGTGTGTTAAAACCAACATCAATGGTGCGATGAATCTGATTGATGCCTGTATTGATAAGGGCGTGAAAGGCGTTGTTGCGCTCTCGACAGATAAAGCTAGTAGCCCCATTAACCTATACGGTGCAACTAAGCTTGTTTCTGATAAGATGTTTGTTGCGGGTAACTCCTATTCTGGCGAGCACGGTACTAAGTTTTCAGTGGTTCGTTACGGTAATGTAATGGGCTCACGCGGTTCTGTGATTCCATTCTTTATGTCTATTAAAGACACAGGTGTGCTGCCAATTACTGATGACCGCATGACCCGCTTTATGATTTCATTAGAAGATGCGGTTGATTTGGTATGGCATGCCTTTGATGACATGGTGGGCGGTGAAATTTACGTTAAGAAAATTCCTTCCATGAAAATGACCGATTTAGCTCGGGTTGTTGCTCCTGAGGCGAAGCAAGAAATCATTGGTATTCGTCCCGGTGAAAAGCTGCATGAGCAAATGATCAGCGCAGAAGATGCCTACTACACTTACGAATACCCAGAACACTTTAAAATTTTGCCTACCATCCATGGTTGGGCAACCTGTGCAAAACGTATTAAAGACGGTAAAAAAGTACCGGAAGGTTTTGTCTACGCCAGTGATAATAATACTGAGTGGATGAAAGACGAAGAGTTACAGGCTTGGCTTGAGCTAAGCAAAGGGGAAATTGGTAATATTTAGAAGTTAAATTATTAAAGGTGAAAATATGAAGTATACAACAGAACAAGAGAATTTCTGGGCAGGTGAGTTTGGTGACAACTATATCAATAGAAATAATTCTGAAAAATTGCTATTTAGTAAAGTTGCTATGTGGTCAAATATTTTAAGAAGCGCAAACTCAATAAAATCAGTGAAAGAACTAGGCTGTAATATTGGTTTAAATTTACTGGCTTTAAACAAACTCAATCCGGAACTCAAGCTAAGTGGTGTTGAAATTAATGCTGAAGCTGCAAGGCATGCTAAAGAGTTAAAAGTAGCACAGATTACAAACGGTACTATTTTAGAAGAAATCAATAGTGAAAAGTCTGACCTTGTATTTACTGCTGGTGTTCTAATACACATAAATCCAGATCATTTGAAATCTGTATATGATAATTTAGTTAATAACTCTAACCGCTATGTTATGGTTGCTGAATACTACAATCCATCTCCAGTAAATATTGATTATAGAGGAAATGAAGAAAGATTATTTAAAAGAGACTTTGCTGGCGAATTAATAGAACAGTATGGTTTGAAGCTTATAGACTATGGCTTTATCTATAAACGTGACAACTGGGCTCCGCAAGATGATATTACTTGGTTTTTACTAGAAAAATAAATTATGGAAAGTCAATTAATTCCCTACGGTCTTCAGGATATCAGCCAGCAAGACATTGATGCTGTTGTTGAGGTGTTGCAGTCTGATTTTTTAACGCAAGGGCCTAAAGTGCCTTTATTCGAAAAGACGGTCGCTGAACACGTTGGCGCAACACATGCACTCGCAGTAAATAGTGCAACTTCAGCTCTGCATATCGCTTGTTTAGCTTTAGGTTTAGGTGAAGGCGACTGGCTTTGGACAACGCCCATTACCTTTGTAGCCTCTGCAAACTGCGGCTTGTATTGCGGTGCCCAAGTCGACTTTGTTGATATCGATCCTGTTACCTATAACCTCTGCCCTAAAGCATTAGAGAAAAAGCTGATTGCAGCAGAGAAAACTGGAAAGCTACCAAAAGTAGTTGTACCGGTTCATTTCAGTGGTCAACCTTGTGATATGCAGGCCATCCATGCTTTAGCACAGAAGTATGGTTTTAAAGTCATTGAAGATGCTTCCCACGCCATTGGTGGTAAGTACAAAGACGAGTTTATTGGCAATTGCCGTTATAGCGACATCACCGTATTTAGCTTTCATCCTGTGAAAATCATTACCACCGCGGAAGGTGGTTTAGCGCTGACCAATGATGATGCGCTTGCTGAAAAAATGAATTTGCACCGCAGCCACGGTGTAACCCGCGATACAAGTTTAATGACCCATGAGCCGGATGGACCTTGGTACTATCAACAGGTTGCGCTCGGCTTTAACTACCGTATGACAGAGTTACAAGCCGCCTTAGGCATTAGCCAAATGCAGCGTTTGGATGAGTTTGTTGCGCAGCGTCATAGATTAGCTGAGCGTTATAATCAGCTGCTTGCAGACCTGCCGTTAACCTTGCCTTGGCAGCACCCAGACAGTTATTCCGGCTTGCATTTGTATGTAATTCGTCTGCAACTAGATAAAATTAACAAGTCTCACCGCCAAGTGTTTGAAGAGTTACGAGCCGCGGGTATTGGCGTCAATCTGCACTACATTCCTGTGCATATGCAACCGTATTATCAAGGCATAGGTTTTAAAAAAGGTGCTTTCCCGGAAGCAGAGCGCTATTATGAAGAAGCAATTAGTTTGCCAGTGTATCCTGCGTTAATGGATAAACATCAAGATACCGTTTACGAAATATTAAAGAAAAAATTGGTTTTTTCTAGTAATAATTAATAATTTAAATAGGTATAATTAAATGAACTCAAGAGATCTTCCTTATCTTATATGTGAAGTAGCTAATGTTCATGGTGGGGATGGGAAATATCTAAACAAGTTGATACTAGAGTATAAAAAAATACCTTATCAGCGTAAAGGCATAAAGTTTCAAGTTTTTAAGCCTGATACAATAGCACTGCCTGATTTTGAATGGTATCCGGTTTATGAAGAGCTTTTCTTTAATGAAAATGATTGGTTGTCTTTTATTAAAGATGCAGAAACTGTAGGTGATGTGTGGATTGATGTTTTTGATGTTTATAGTATCGAAATACTTAATAAAAATATTGATAGTATAAAAGGGATCAAACTGCAGGCATCCGTACTACAGAATCAAGAAGTTTTTGAAGCTTTATCTCAAACAGATTTGTTTGAGAAGATTATAATAATTAATGTTTCTGGGTTTGATGTAAATCAAGTTGCTTTGTTTGTAGAAAGATTTAGTAATATTAGTAAAGAGATTGTTCTCCAAATAGGCTATCAAAGCTATCCAACTGAAGTTGCAGATACAGGGTTGCAAAAGATTTCAGTTTTAAAAGCTGCATTTCCAAATTTAAAATTATGCATAGCAGATCATGCAGATGCAACTAGTGAGTTCGCCTTGAGAGCTCCTATTTATGGTGTTTTGTTAGGCTGTGAATATATTGAAAAACATATATGTTTGTCACGAGACATTTCTCCGTACGATAAATATTCAGCATTAGAGCCAGAACAAATAAAGTTGTTATGTCATGAAATTGATAATGCACATAATGCAACGATAGGACGCTTTATTAAAAAAGCTGAATCAGATTATTTAAATAATTCAATTCAAGTTCCTGTTTTAAAAAGAGATGTGAAAGCTGGAGAGCTTTTGTCTTATGCTGATTTTGTATATAGACGAACTGCGCAAAGTGGCCTTAGTTTTGATGAAATTAAAGCTGTCCAAGGAAAAAAATGCGTTTTGAATAAAGGTAGATTAGCTAATTCAACTATTAAAATATCAGATTACTCACCCGCTAAAATTGCTGTAATAGTTGCTTGCAGGATGAAATCAACACGGCTGCCTAAGAAAGCTATACTACCTATTGTAGGAGTGCCTTCAGTAGAGCTTTGCTTGAAGCAGTGCACAGGTATAAATGGAGTTGATAATATTATTCTAGCAACTTCTGATTTGGATTTAGATGATGAGTTAGTGAATTACACGTTATCCGAAAAAGCAGTAATATGGAGAGGAGATCCAGATGATGTAATAAGTCGTTATCTTGGAGCGTGTGAAAAGTTCAATGTAAATGTGATCGTCCGTATAACAGCGGACTGTCCTCTTATAATACCAGATATAATAGAATGTCTTTTAGATAGTCATTTTGAGACGGGTGCTGACTATACAGCAGCAAGTACATGTGCAGTTGGTAGTTCAGGTGAGATTATTAATGTAAGTGCCTTAAAGAAAGTTGCCGCACATTTTGGAAGAGCAGATTATTCTGAATATATGACATGGTATTTCCAAAATAATCCAGATGTATTCAAAATAAACCTTGTTGATTTGCCTGATGACTTAATAAGGCCTTATAGAATGACTTTGGATTATCCAGAAGATCTAGAGTTTTTTAATGATTTTTACTCACAATATTACAAGTTACATGGTGATAAAGTTGCACGTGCTAAAGAGGTTTTTGAAATATTAGATAGCAACCCTCAAATAACGTCCTTAAACTCGCATTTAACTTTAAAATATAAAACAGATAAAGAGTTGATTGATGTGCTGAATAAGAAAACCAAAATATATTTTCGGAATGATGATATAAAAACATGACGTTCGAGTTTATGATTGTAATAATTATGCAGCTTTCAGGGAGGTTTTTTCTGTATGGATGCTCCCATTGAAACAGGTGCTGGTCATATGATGCGCTATCTAACTTTGGCTGATACATTAACGCGAGATAGAGCTGAATGGCTTTTTAAAGCCATGCAAGCCTAAAAGACAAAACCATGACCCCACAAGCACTTAACCAACTCATCAACCAAGGTGAAGGCCGTAATCTGGAGTTCAAAACCAGCTTTGGCCGTGAAGCCATTGAAAGCGTTGCCGCCTTTGCCAACAGTAAAGGTGGTGGCGTGCTGCTAGTGGGTGTAGCTGATAATGGCACAGTTGCCGGTATAAGCTGCTCAGAAGAAAGCATTCAGTCTTATGCTAATCAAATAAAAAATGCGACCGAGCCATCACTCATTGTTGATATTGAAGCAGTGAGCATTGACAGCAAACAGCTGCTCTATATAAAAGTGAATGAATACCCAGTTAAGCCGGTCAGCTGCAAAGGTAAATATTTTAAGCGGATTGAAAACTCTAATCACCAAATGAATCTGACCGAGATTGCAAACATGCATTTGCAGTCTTTACAGTTGTCTTGGGATGCTTACGAAGCGTATGAATTCAGCTATGAAGATCTAGATGTTTATAAAATTGAGCGCTTTCTAACACGGTTAAAAGAAAAAGGGCGCTACCGTGTCACACAAGACTCGACTCATGACTTGAAAAAACTAAACCTACTGAAAGAAAACAACCAGCCCACCAATGCGGCTCAATTGCTTTTTGCTAAAGAGCAAACGGTGTACAACATTCATCTAGGTAGATTCAAAACGCCAAGCATGATTCTAGATGACAAAATGATTAGGCTTTCACTGTTCGAAGCAGTGGAAGAAACTATGATGTACATCCTTGCTCACATTAAAGTGGCTTTTGAATTTACCGGCGAAACTCAACGTAAAGAAGTGTTTGAGTACCCACTCAATGCGCTAAGAGAAATCGTCCTTAACGCCATAGTGCACCGTGATTACACCAGCCCAATTGATACGCAAATTAAGATTTTCGATAACAAAATCACTTTTTTTAACCCCGGTAAATTATACGGTGACATTACCGTAGAAAAATTAGCAACAGATACCTATCAGGCACAAACTCGCAACAAGCTCATTGCAGAGGCATTTTATCTAACGGGTGAGATTGAAAAATATGGCAGTGGTTATATCCGTATCCGCGACGAAATATCTGCCTACCCTAGTATGAAACTCGACTATGAAGAAATGGGTAATGGGTATCTAGTCACCCTCAGCTATGAAGCGAGTGAGGGAGTAAGTGAGGGAGTAAGTGAGGGAGTAAGTGAGGGAGTAAGTGAGGGAGTAAGTGAGGGGCCAAATCAGCTTCTTATGTTGATTACAGATACACCCGGCCTAAGAACAACACAAATAAGCAAATCGCTGAATGTACCCACTAAAACCTTAGAGCGCTGGCTTAAAGCATTAAGAGACGAAAATAAAGTTGAGTTTCGTGGTGCGCCTAAAACAGGTGGTTACTTTTCAATAGAAGATAGTGATGAGAAAAAATAGCATGCGCATCATCTTCCGTGTGGATGCTTCCATTGAAATGGGCACTGGCCATGTTATGCGCTGTCTCACTTTAGCCGATGCGTTAACGCAGGCGGGCGCAGAGTGCCACTTTATTTGTCGTGAGCATCCGGGCCATCTAAATGCGCTAATCACAGAGCGTGGTCATATTGTTTATTCCCTGCCGTATATTGAGCAGCACAAACAACGCCAGCACAGCAAAGCTGAAGAACTTGCACATGCCAATTGGTTAGGGGCGACGCAAGAGCAAGACCTTGAATCGTGTATTCCAATTCTTAAGTTGTTACAGCCAGACTGGCTGATCGTTGACCATTACGCAATAAATAAGCCTTGGCACCAAGAGCTACGTGCGTATTGTCAGAAGATTATGGTGATTGATGATTTAGCCGACCGCCAGCATGATTGTGATTTACTGCTCGACCAAACCTTTGGCCGCAGTAGTGAAGATTACTTGCCGCTTGTACCTCAAGATTGCCAAGTGTTATGCGGTGCTCACTATGCTTTATTGCGCCCCGAGTTTGCTCAGTGGCGTGATTACAGCCTTAAACGCCGCGCTCAAGGACAACTTGAACATTTACTGATTAATTTGGGTGGTGTCGATAAAGACAATATCACCACTGAAATCCTGCAAGCCCTCGCCAACACTGCTTTGCCTGACAACTGCCGCATTACTGTGGTAATGGGCGCAACAGCGCCCTGGGTTGAACGCGTACAACAACAAGCCGCTTTGATGCCTTGGCCAACAGAAGTAAAAGTAGGCGTGAATAATATGGCAGAGCTGATGGCGAACAGTGATTTGGCTATCGGTGCAGCGGGTGCAACATCGTGGGAAAGGTGTTGTTTAGGATTGCCAACGATCATGATTGTGATAGCAGACAATCAAAAATACGCAGCCATTCAATTGCAAAATAGAAATGCGGTTTTGACATTAGACCTTGACCGTGATCTAGCAACTAAATTGCAAGACAGATTAATGAAGCTGCTGTTCAGAAAGCAAGAGCTTTGTAAAGTTAGTTTTAACGCTAGTGAAATTACAGATGGTCAAGGCGTTAGCGTTATTTCGAATAAATTAATTGGAAATAAATATTCAAATGTCTGAATTTAGATTAGTACCGTTTTCAGAGGAAAACACAGCTACTGTATTAAGTTGGAGAAACTCTGATAGGGTTCGTAAAAACATGTTAGACGACTCTATAATATCAGAAGAATCACACAGAGCATTTATAAAAAATTTAATCCAAGATAGCTCAAAAAAATACTATCTTGTTGAAATTAATGGTATGCCTGTAGCTTGTATCTACTTCAACGGCTTAGATAGTAAAGAGGTGGTTTGGGGGTGTTATATTGGTGCTAGCAAGCCAGTGCCAGGTTTGTTTGTTGCTTTATTTATAATATCACTAAGGTACGTTTTTTTAACGAATAAGGCTGATAAGCTATTAAGTGAAGTTGCAGATTACAATTTAAGCCCAATTAATTTAAATAGATTTGCAGGGGTTTTAAAGACAGGTGGATCTATTAAAAAGACTAACAGCGGGAGAGACGTTTTCTATATAAGCTATGAGGTTGATAAGTCCAGCTACAATGCTGTCTTAAATAAATGTATTGGAATAGTTCCTAGTTCAATTAGAAATGCACTTGAAAACTTAAAGGTTGAGTTAAAATGAATGTCAAAGAAAAAATTTTAGAATTGTTTGATGAAGCATTAGAAGCATCTAATGCTGAGCTACAGTGTGAAAAAGTTACTGATAATCTTGTTTTGCTCGATAGCGGTTTAGACTCCCTTGGCTTTGCGATATTAGTTGCTCGACTAGAGGAGGAGTTAGACTTTGATCCCTTTGTTGAAATGGAAGAGGCTGTATACCCCACTACATTTGGTGAGTTTGTTGCCATCTATGAGAATCGTAAAGGTCGGTTAAAATCGTGACGTTGAGAGACTTTCTTACACTGCTTGAGCTGGGGCGAGAGTTATGGACCTTTCCAGAGTTTACCGTCAATACACAAAGCTTGATTAAGTCCGTGGAGTTATGTAGAAAAACTGTGCAAAGTGATGCTGACTCGCGCATCGCACTTGAAGTGTCAGATACTGCAACTGCATTGACCTGGATGATGGCGCTGGATGGAGTTGCAGGCAAAGTTTTTTTAGTACCTGAATCCTTACGAGCTTCAGATGATTATATTGAGCTGACAAAACAGTTTAATGCCAGTTTCACAATTACTGATACTGCAGCTATCAAGGTTGAAGGTTATAGCGAAACGGGTAAGGGTAAAATAAATGATGCCAATATCGATACACAATGGGTTCTGGCTACATCTGGCACAACAGGCACGCCGAAACTTATTGAGCACAGCACCAAGAGCCTGATTAAAACCTGCAAGTTTGATACCCAACGTGGCAAGGATTTCAGATGGGGACTGGTATATGATCCATTTCGGTTTGCAGGTCTGCAGGTCGTCTTACAGGCACTCGCTAGTGGTTCTCATCTTGTATTTGTTAACAAATTAGCCACTGTAAGTGAGCAGATACAGTTTATGTGCAGCAAAGCTGTTAATGCACTATCGGCCACGCCAACCTATTGGCGTAAGCTGCTAATGACTGGTGAGATGAAAGGGTATTCACTTAAGCAAATTACTCTAGGCGGTGAGCCAGCTGATAAAACAGTGCTTAATGCGCTCAGAACCGCTTTTCCGGGAGCTAGAATAGCGCATATTTACGCTTCAACGGAAGCGGGTGTAGGCTTTTCTGTTACTGATGGCCAGGCCGGCTTCCCTCAAACTTTTCTTCAACATGGTGTTGGTGGTAATTGTTTGGCTGTTGGTGCGCAAGGTACATTGCTTATTAAGCCTGAAAACCATGTTCCTACTTCGGGTGGTAGTGTATTGGTTGATAGCCAAGGATATATTGATACGGGTGACCTAATCGAGTTATGTGCTGATCGTGTTTACTTTCTGGGACGAGATTCCGGTGCCATTAATGTTGGTGGTAATAAGGTAATTCCAGAAGAAGTCGAGGCAGTTATCCGTGAGATTGAAGGTGTCGTAGAAGTTGTAGTAAAACCCAAAAGAAGTGGTGTCATGGGCCAGCTTGTGACGGCTGAGGTTCAGATAACAAAGCTGGTGACTGATACAAAAGTGTTTAGGAAATCCATTATTTCACATTGTCGTGAAAAATTGGATAAGTTTAAAGTTCCTGCACTAATCAGGTTTGTGGAAGAAATTGACTATAACCCTACCGGAAAAATAAGCAGGTTGTAAGCATTATGAAAACAGTACTGGTAACTGGTGGCACTCGTGGTTTGGGGCTTGCCATATCAAAGCGCCTAGTGAATAACGGCTACCGAGTGATTGTGATGGGCCGTAAATGCTCTGCGGAATGTGAAAACTGGATAGCGGCTACCGAAAATGCGGATTTTGAGCTATATGACCTCGCTGATACCGCCGGTATTCACGGATTTAGTCAGCACATAACCAAAAAATATGGTCGTCTTTACGGGTTGGTTAATAATGCTGCACTCGGTCTTGATGGTGTATTGGCCACAATGCATGAGAGTGACATATCCAGAGTCATTCGGGTCAACGTAGAAGCACCCATATTGCTTACCAAATACTTGCTTCGTCCTATGTTAATCAATAGAAAAGGACGTGTTATCAATATATCCTCCATCATTGGTAGTACAGGTTTCAAAGGGCTGGCTGTATATGGCGCAACCAAAGCAGCGATGAATGGCTTTACCAAATCTCTCTCACGTGAGGTAGGTAAAGCTGGTATCACCGTTAATAGTGTAGCTCCAGGTTATATGTCTACAGATATGACAGAAGGGTTACAGGGCGAAAAGCTCGAGTCAATTAAGCGACGCAGTCCTTTGGGGCAGCTTGCACATGTTGATGATGTTGCCAGTATGGTCAGCTATTTAATGTCGGACGAAGCTAAAATGATAACTGGTGCTGTAATGACTGTAGATGCTGGGAGTACAGCATGACTTTAATATTATAAAAATGAATGTGAGTATGAATTACTTAGTTGCAGCAATCGGTAATTGGAATAAAAATATTTTTATCAACATTACAAAAGAATTGTCTGGAAATTGGTGTCTAGTATCAACACCTGAAGCGTTAAACTCTAAGTTAGCAGAAGGTTTTTCACCCAAATATATATTTTTTCTACATTGGCGTTGGTTTGTCCCTGCTGAAATTCACACCAAATATGAATGTGTCTGCTTCCATATGACTGATGTGCCTTATGGTCGTGGCGGCTCACCTTTACAAAACCTAATTTTGGCTGGGCATACTAACACACAGCTAACAGCCTTAAAAATGGTTGAAGAAATGGATGCAGGCCCAGTATATGCAAGGCGTCCTTTAAGCTTAGAGGGCAAAGCGCAAGAGATTTATGAAAATGCAGGCAAACTTAGCTTTGAACTGATTGAATGGATTATTGCTAATAATCCTAATCCTAAAGAGCAAAAAGGAACTGTAACCACCTTCAAGCGTCGCAAACCCGAGCAAAGCTTAGTTTCAGAAAACCTCACAAAAAAAGAGCTTTATGATTTTATTAGAATGTTAGATGCCGAAGGTTATCCCCATGCCTTCATTAATCATGGAAATTTAAAATTAGAACTATTCGATGCCAAGTTAGAAGGTAATGGTATTTCGGCACAAGTTAAAATTGTATTTAAGGGTGATGCTTAATGAATAAGGTTTTTGAAATAAACGGTCGTAAAATTGGTTTTGAACACCCTCCTTATATTATTGCAGAGCTTTCTGCTAATCATAATGGCGACATTCAAAGAGCGTTAGAGACGATTAAATCCGCTTACGAAAGCGGTGCTGATGCTATAAAAATTCAAACCTATACCGCAGATACCATGACGATTAATTCAGATCGACCTGAGTTTAAAATCACAGGTGGTCTATGGGATGGTTATACCTTGTATGATTTGTACAAATGGGCTGAAACACCTTTTGAGTGGCACAAAGAAATTTTTGATTATGCAACCAGTCTAGGTATTACTATTTTTTCCACGCCTTTTGATGAAACAGCAGTTGATTTACTTGAATCATTAGATACACCAGCTTATAAAATTGCATCTTTTGAAGCCACCGACTTACCTTTAATACGTTATGTAGCCAAAACCGGTAAGCCTATGATTATGTCTACAGGCATGTGTTCAGAACAAGAAATTGAAGAAGCAGTAACAGCAGCACAAGAAGCCGGTTGTAAGAATTTGATTTTATTACATTGCATTAGCAGCTACCCAGCACCAATGGAACAAGCTAACTTGGCACAAATGCCGATACTAGCTAAGCGCTTTAATAGCTTGCCTGGGTTATCCGACCATACATTAGGCACTACAGTTTCGATTGCTGCTGTTGCTCTAGGTGCTTGCGTAATTGAAAAGCACTTTACGCTTAGCCGTGCAGATAAAGGCCCAGACAGTGAGTTTTCTATAGAGCCAGCGGAGTTAAAGCGCCTATGCCAAGATGCTTACGATGCTTGGTCTGCGATCGGCAAACCTAGTTATGCACGTCAGCAAGCAGAAGAAGGT
>LFRM01245373.1_pt1 | contig 19438 bp, 18 predicted proteins | sample 618341 | NCBI WGS metagenome assembly LFRM01 (sample SAMN03654438, study PRJNA283298) | anaerobic digester metagenome | isolation source: pool of bioreactors CSTR01a, CSTR02a, and CSTR03a thermophilic anaerobic... | place: Denmark: Kgs. Lyngby | collected 2014-05-21 | reverse complement strand
TACGCTTAATAGCGTAAGAGCGCCGTTATATAACTAGGCTCACAAAGTAATATAATGGTTTATAATAGTGAGATATATTTACAAAGAGCTTTGATTTGTAAAAGAACTTTAAAAGCTTAGCTAATGTTTTTTTGATAGATTTTAATACATTAGTGAAATAACAACCTATCTAAATTTGTAGATGGCAATATTTTTATATTTTGGACAGCAGTTCAAATCTGCTCGGCTCCACCATTTTATATAAAATGTCTTTTTTTTGACAAAAAAAAATATATAGAGAAAAACAATTGATTATTTTGATAATAAAAGTTAAAATATTATAAAGGAGGTAAAAGAATGAATAGTAAATTAAAAGGATGGATTTTCGGTTTAGTATTAATATTAATATTAATGATTCCAATCATTTCGGATTATTATAAAAATAAAGATATAGAGGTTATTAGTTATAATGATTATACAGATTTAATAACACAAAATGAATTTGCTTTAATTTATTTAGGTAATCCTGAAGATGAGGAATATACTGATATTAAAGAATCTTTAATAAAGATGCGTAATGATTTTGAAATTACAGTTAAAACTTTAAATACAAATAAAATAACTGAAATGGAAAAAGCTGACTTACTTAATTTAGAACCAAAAATAGAGTTTGATCAAGGTTATGCATTTATTAAAGAATCAAAAGTTGCTCATATTGAAGAAGGAACTCTTACTAATGAGAAGTTAGAAACTTTAATCAATAAATATTATAATAATATAATTCCAGAAGATGAAATTTCTTATAAAGTAGCAGCAGATTATAAAGATTATAAAAAAGCTGTAGATGGAAAGAAAGTAATAATGACTGTATTAGGACGAGATTCTTGTCCAGCTTGTAATTATTACAAACCAATATATAATGAAGTAGCATCTGAACACGACATTGATATTTATTACTTTGATTCAGATTCTTATGATCAAGATGAATATAAAAAAGTATTAAATTCAGGACTAAAAATTCCAAAAGAATGTAGTCAAACTGGAAAAGCAGTTTCTTTATCAGAACTAGATGCAGTACCGCTTACACTTTTTACTAAAAATGGTAAAGTTATTAGCTGTATTAGTGGAGCTGAAAACAAAGACGGTTTAGTTGCAAAATTAAAAACAGTCGGCATGATTAAATAGAAAGGATATAATATGACTTCTACATATCAAAAAGTTAAAGAATTTAAAAACAGATATCCTTGGACTGTTACATGGTTTAGATTAAAAAAACACTCTAAATTATTGGACAAGTACCTACATTCTAGCGAAAAAGTATTATATGCTTTTGCAGGTCAGAATGATGATATTCCAAGTAGTTTTTTCAATACTGCTGTAATAGGGATAACAAATGAACGAATAATAATAGCTCAAGATCGTTTAATAGTTGGTTATGACCTTTCTTTTGTCACACCAGATTTATATAATGATTTAAAAGTTAATGCTGGATTGTTTTGGGGAACCATTACTATAGATACAGTAAAAGAATTAATTCATGTTTCTAAGTTATCTAATAAAGCATTACCAGAAATTCAAAAAGAAATATCAACTTATATGATAGAAGCTAAAAAAAAGTATCCTAAAAAAGATCATACAAATACAGAGAATTCTTAAATGAATTCTTTTTTCTTTATATCAATATCAAATTTTTATCTAAAGATACTTGTATGTCAAATAAGTGTCTGATATTATATTTATAAGGAGTACTTATGAAAAAAATAAATATCTTTATTTCAATTCTTTTAATAACATTTATATTATTTTTGTATATATTATATACACCAAAAGATTATAAATTGAATTATAGTCATAATGATTATGTAATAACTGAAAGTTACAATACTAAAAATAATATATATAATATAATTATAAAATACAAAAACTTGAACTTTCCAGTGACTATAAATAGCAAATATAATATAAAAAGAAAAATTGTAGATAATATTGAATTATTTGAAAATAATAATGAAATATGTTTGACTATCTCAGTCCAAAACAAAGAATATCCAGTTTGTTATGAAAATGATCAACTAAAAGATTTTAGATTGCTTTCAGAAGATGTTTTAAATTATTATCAACTTTTAATTGAAGAATATTCACAAAATATTATTAAAACTTTTAAAAATATTAATATATACAATTTTATTAATAAAAAATATTTCATATGGAACTATAAAGGATATGATTTTATCTCTAGAAATCAAAATAAAACAATAAAACTGTTAGAATCTGATGATTATAACAATTCATCAGTATATAGAAATGACAAATATATAATTATTCCAGATTATGATGAAAAATATTACTTTACTAAATTATTAATTATTGATGTGGAAAAATTAGAAAGTTTCACATTCGATTTAGGATACGAAATATCTTATTCCTCATATTATTTAGGAGAAGTAAAAAACAACATATATCTAGTAGATAAAAAGAATAAAAAACAATACAAAATAAATATAAAAAATGAAATCATAGAAGTTACTGGTACTGAAAAATCACCAGGAATAATTTATACTAATGGTAAATTTGAAAACATCTCATTAAACAAATTAGTTAATAAACAATATTCATTTCCTAAAAAAACAACATACGATTATCAAATAATCGATAATAATTTATATTTAATTATTGAAGAGAATAAAATCTTATTATCTAATCATATTATAAAAGAACTTATTTATCATGATGATGATGAAATATATTACTTAGTAAACGATATGTTATATATGTATTCTTTTAAAACAGGAGAAGTTAAATTGTTAGAAAATTCTGAGTGGAATTTTAACTATGATAATAAAATATTTATATTTGATTAGCAAATAATAGAAACATGAATATCTTATTATAGGTGATTCTATGGTAAAAAAAGAGTATGAAACTATAATGCCAGTTAATTATTTTGATTCATATTTTATAGAAAAAAATAATAGTTTATTTTCATTAGCACAAGAAAAAAATATAAATCCAAATTTATTAGCAGCCTTAAATGGTCTTGATCCAACAGATTATGTATATAAGGGCCAAAGTATAATGATACCTAAAAATAACTATTCCTACTACATTACTAAAGAAAGTGATACATTAAAAATTGTTTCAGAAATTTTCAACAATTCAACTAATAATATAATCAAAGAAAACCCAACAATATATTTAAAAGAAGGTCAGTTAATAGTTAGTAAATCTAAATAAGAAAAAATATATTTTCTTATTTTTTATGCTATAATGTATTAGAATAAGGGTGATTAGCTATGGTATTAAAAAAACCGTATGCATTTTTAATTAAAAATTTTAAAATTATACATATTATTTTATCTGTATTAATTATTAGTATTCTAGTAATGTTTGGTAGTATAAATAGTTTTTTCTTAGAATATGTTCGAGGAAATGTTCTTGAAACCCTTGGATTAGCTACTACTTATATTAATCCATTAATATATTTAAATATATTTATTGTGATAACATTCTCATTATTTATGTTTTTGTTAATGAAAAATAAAGAAAAACCAACCACATTTTATATAATGCTTTTTATTTATTATATATTATTATTAATTATGGTTTTCATAGCTTTAAGAGTTATGAACTCAATAGCAGAATCCTCATTAACTCAACAAAGTTCTAGAGCTTATCGGGATATATTTTTAATTATATCCGCACCTCAATACTATTTTTTAATCATAAGTATTATAAGGGGAATAGGATTTGATGTTAAAAAATTCAATTTTAATAAAGATTTAGAAGAACTAGAAATTAAAAGTGAAGATAATGAAGAATTTGAATTTGTATTAGGAACTAATACTTATAAATACAAACGAAAACTAAGAAGATCTATTAGAGAATTTAAATATTATATTTTAGAAAATAAACTAATTTTCACAATAATTTCATCAGTAGTCATAATAGGGATATCAATATTTATGATTACTAACACAACCGTTATAAATCGAATTTATAAAGTTGGTAACACAGCAAATATTGGAAGCTTACAATACACGTTATTATCAGCATACGAAACTAAATATGATTATAATGGAAATGAAATAAGCAAAGGTAAAAAATATATTATTTTAGAGATAATAATCGATAATAAAACAAATAGAGCCCAAACTTTAAATAACACATCAATATATTTAAAAGCAGAGAATGAATCTATATACAATATGCCAACTCTTAGGGATTATTTTATAGATTTTGGAAAAACATACACAAATAATCCAATTCCAGAAAACAGCAATAATAAATATATCCTAGTTTTTGAAATTGACGATGATAAAAATATAAATAATTATTATTTAAATATCTTAAATAACATAAACATAGAGGATGGAATTACAGAATACAATTACACAAAGTTTAAAATAAAAACTGAAAAAATAGATAAAAAATTAGCTTTAGTAGAAAGAAAAATCAATGAAATTATGTATTTAGGAGATAATATATTTGATCAATCTAATGTTGTTTTTAAATCAGCAGAAATTAAAAATAATTATGAATATAAATATGAATCATGTTTAGAAGATAAATGCTCTGAATATTATAATGTAGTTGCACCTGATAATCCCGCGAATGATTCATTAATTATTTTAAATTATAAATTAGATATAAATACTGAAATAGGTTTAAAAGAAACAATAACCAATAATGAATTATTTTTTGATAAATTTTTAAAAATAGAATATAAATATAATAAAAAAAATGTTGTTAGAAATATCAATGCAAAAACTTATCCTGATTTAGATAATATTGTATTTATAGAAGTGCCAAAATCAGCTTTAAAGTCAGACTTGTTAAATATTGTGATAAGCACAAGAAATAATCGTTATTATCTTGATTTAACAAGCATATAATATTGAAAAGATTATGTATATTTGTTATAATCTTTTTACATGGGGCCTTAGCCAAGTGGTAAGGCAAGGGACTGCAACTCCCTCAGCACCGGTTCAAATCCGGTAGGCCCCTCCAATTAATTTTTACAAAATTTGTAGTTTAACATTTAACCACTATAAAACATAGTGGTTAAATTTTTAATACCATTTTGATAATATTGACTTAAAACTTATAAAAAAGTATAATTTAATAGTAAGGTGATATAATTGAAAACTAAAACTTGTGCCGTTATTTATAATCCCAATAGTGGACATATACTAAAACCACGAAATATCAAAGAATATAAAAAAATATTGAAAAGATATGGTTATGAACCGCGTATGATTGGAACAGAATATGCTGGTCATGCTAAAGAAATTGTAAGTCATTTAGATACAGTTGATTTAGTTATTTCTATGGGTGGAGATGGAACATTTAATGAAGTAATGCACGGAAACCTAGCAAGAAACAATCGTTTAATTTTAGCTCATATTCCCGTAGGAACAACAAATGATATAGGTGTTATGTTCGGATATGGTAAAAAAATGAAAAAGAACTTAAAGGACTTATTAAATGGTGTTGTAAAAGGAATGGATGTTTGTTTAATTAATGGTCGACCATTTGTATATGTAGCTGGTTTTGGGAAATTTTTAAATGTAGCATATGAAACACCAAGAGCATTAAAAAAGAAATATGGAAAAATAGCATATTTAATAGAAGGTGTTAAAGATTTTTTTAAACCTACAAAATTATATAAAATAACTTATAGAGTAAATGGAATTGAAAAAACAGGATATTATTCTTTTATGTTAATATCTAATGCAAATCGCATTGCTGGTATTAATAACTTTTACCGAGATATTAAATTAGATGATAATCAATTCGAAGTGCTATTTTGTTCATTTAAAAAACGGATAGATATTTTAAGAAAATTTAGCTTATTACTAACTACAGATGTTTCTAAAATTTCTGGTTTCGAATTTTATAAAACCAACAGTTTAGAAGTTAGTTTTAGAACTTATCCTAAAAAAGCTTGGTGTGTAGATGGCGAAAGATTAGATAGAGCGGTTTTAAATTACAAAATCACTAATGAACAAAACGTCAAAATTATGTTACCAAGAAAAAATATTAGAAAACTATTTACAAAATAAAAAATCATTTAAGATTTTTTATTTTTTTTTGACTAGAAAGAAATAAACAAATAAAGATAGAAACTAGTGAAATAATCCCACCAACAATTATTCCTTTAGAACGATAATTTAGTTCGATATTATTTTGCCCTTGATTAATATCAAATCCAAGCAAACTATTTCCTATTTTAAAAGTTTCCACAGTTTTACCATTTATTTTAACACTCCAACCATCATCATAAGGTATAGAGGTATAAATAGTTGCATCTTTCTGACTTTCTATAAAACCAATTATATTATATTCATTAAATTCTGATATTAACACTTCATTATTTTCTAATATATTAGCAGCTTGTATATATTTTTCATCATCTATTGTATAAGCATAGAGTGAATCATATTGGTAGTTATTATATCCTACATAAACTGTAAAAAACTCTTCATCTGTTCTTGTATTAATAATATGTTTCTCTTTATGTTTCTTATAATCAAAGACTTTAACTTCTTCATCAGCTTTTTTATAATAATCAATATTCTCTTCTATATAATATAAACTCTCATTAATGATCATAAAATCAATATCAGAGTTGCCTGCATAAAAGTACATATTATCTCCTGGATTTTTAAAAGTATATTTAACAAATTTTCTATTAGAATCAATTAAATAATCAGTAGCTAATGGTTCAATTTCTAATAAAACATTATCTACTAGAACAGTTTTTTCTATAAAGTCATTTTGGATTTTTAAAGGATCTTCATTTATATAATTCCACAGTTTTATATCTTTATCAACAGCATACATTAAACCAGCGTTATAATTACTTTTAAATACTATTACATCGTTTTGATTATAATAAAGAGTATATCTTTTAATATCCCAAGTATCTCCAATAAAATATTTTATATTAAACATCAAATCATATATCGGTGTATTTTGTTTATAATAATAACTATTAATATTATTGCCTGGCATACCAAGATAATTTTGTAATACTGCTAAATTTTCATAAGCCATTGAACTAAATGTAGTTTGTCCATAGTAGTTATACCAAGATGGATCATTAAAAGTATGAATACTTGTTCTATCTATGCGATACATTAAATCTTCTTCGCTACTATCAATATAATTTATAGCAGTTCTTGTTGGGTAATAATCTTGATAGAAATCATCAACATATTGTAAAATATTCCAATTATGATTAGTACAAATAATACATTCTACTGCACAAGTTAAAATAAATAGTAATATAACATAATTTTTAATTACAGGAATATTTTTATATATTAAATAAATAATAAAATAAACAGTTATTAAAATAAAGTTAAGAATTATTATTTCACTTTCAATATTTTTGTAATCTAAAAAATATAATAAACTTATAAAAACCACAGTTAATAAATAAATTCCAATAACATATCTAACTTTATTTTCTTTAATATTATAAATTGAATAAGCACTAATGATAATTAATACAAAAGAATATAAAAATGAATAACGATAAGGTAAATCATTTGGAACATGAAAAGCATGCCAAATAAAATCAAGTGGTGCATAGAAGAAGCTAAGTATGAAAAATAATATTAAACCAATATAAAAACATTTAATTTTAACATTAATTTTTGGATTTATTAAAAATAATAGCGTTAAAGAAACAGTTAATACCCCAGTTGAAATATTGGGGGCATTAGATGCACCAGAAGAGAAAACAGTACTTCCAACACCAGTAAAATGATTAGCAAAATATTCCCATATTGTAAAAGCATAATATTGACTAGTAGGCCATAAATCAGATGTAGCACTGATAGAGCTTAATCCTAAAAATAAAGGAATTAACATTACTGCAACTATTCCACCAGCCAGTAATGAAGCACCAGCAAACTTTAATGATTTCTTTAAAAATAATTTAATACTTAGATTTTTAGTTTGAGATAATAAATAACCAATAAAATATATAACCGAGAATATACATATCATATATCCTATAAAATAATTAGCTACCAGCATTACTGCTAAACTAACTATATATAACATATATTTATTTTTATTAATCATATTTTCAATACCTAATATAATAATTGGTAAGAATACCATTCCATCAAGCCACATTATATTCCAGTAATAAGCAGTAAAATAAGCAGAAAAACCATAAAGTAATGCTAAAGGAATAAAATATATCTTATTTTCAAATTTATTTTTCAAAAAACAGACTAATGACACAGAAGAAAAAACAGCTTTTAAACCAATAATAACTGAAAATGAAGTTAATAAACTATCTCGACTAAATAAAAAAATAATTAAATTAAATGGACTTGACAAATAATTTAAAAAATTTCTAATAAAGGGGAGTCCCATTCCCATCGAAAAAGAATATATTAAATTAGTTCCACTTTTAATTCGATCATATAACTCTCCAAGCATAGGTCCATATTGATGAAAAAAATCTATTGTTAATAAAGAATTTTTACCAAGTGGAGAAACACTTTGTAAATAATAAATTATACTGATAATAATTAAACCACATATAAATGTTCCATATATTAAAACATTATTTTTAAAATGATTCCTTATTTTATTAAACATACCAATCACCTGATTTAATTATAACATTAACAAACAATAAAAAACATTGCAAATATAGCTGTTTTAATGTATGATTTAACAGTTGACAAAAAAGGAGTAACTTATGGAAAAAATTATAAATGTGGCGGTTGTTGCCCATGTAGATGCTGGAAAAAGCACTTTAGTAGATGCTTTATTAAAACAAAATGGAATATTTAGAGAAAATGAAACCGTACATACTCAGGTTATGGATAATAATGATTTAGAAAGAGAAAGAGGAATTACTATATATTCTAAGAACTGTGCGATTAGATATCAAGATTATAAAATAAATATTGTTGATACTCCAGGGCATGCAGACTTTTCATCTGAAGTAGAAAGAGTAATCAAAACTGTTGATACAGTTGTATTAGTTGTAGATTCAGCAGAAGGACCTATGCCTCAAACTAGATTTGTCTTAAAAAAAGCTTTAGAACATAATTTAAAACCGATATTATTTATTAATAAAATAGATAAGGCTGATGCTAGAGCTGAAGAAGTTGTAGATATGACATTCGAGTTATTTTGTGAACTTAATGCAACTGATGAGCAACTCGATTTTCCAATTATATATGGTATGGCTAAAAAAGGTATTGCTAAATATAATTTAGAAGATGAATCAGTTGATATATCTCCACTTCTTGATACTATCTTAAAAAGAAGTAAGCCATTTGAAGGAAATGTAAATGATAATCTCCAGTTACAAATTTCAAATTTAGAATATGATGAATATATTGGAAGACTTGGAGCTGGAAGAATTACTAAAGGAAAAATTTCTAAAAATCAAACTATAACTTTAGTTAAAAATGATGGCAAAGTAGAAAATTTTAAAGTATCTAAAATATTTATTAATGAAGGTATATCTAAAGTAGAAGTAAATGAGGCAAGTTATGGTGAACTTGTAACTATAGCAGGCTGTTCTCATATTTCAATAGGAGATACTATTTGTTCTTTAAATGTAATAGATCCACTACCACCAATAGAAATTGAAAAACCAACATTAAGTATGAACTTTGTTGTTAATAATGGCCCACTAGCAGGTCAAAGTGGTAAATTCTTAACAAATAGACATATTAAAGAAAGACTTGATAAAGAACTTGAAGTAAATGTTGGGTTAGAAGTTGAAGAACTTGAAGAAGGCGATGGATTTAAAGTAAGTGGTAGAGGAGAATTACATTTATCTGTACTACTAGAAAATATGCGAAGAGAAGGTTATGAACTTTGCGTTAGTAAACCAGAAGTTTTACTTAAAGAAGAAAATGATCAAAAATATGAACCATATGAAACAGTTATAATAAATACACCTGATCAGTACGCAAGTAGTATAATAAGTGATCTTCAAGAACGAAAAGGAATTTTAATGAAGATGAGTTCTGAAGATAGCCAAACAGCATTAGAGTTTGAAGCACCAACAAGAGGATTAATTGGTTACCGTAGTAATTTTATAACTAATACTAAAGGTGAAGGCGTAATGGTTAGAAGTTATTTAGAATATAAACCATATGCTGGATATTTACAAACTAGAAAAAATGGAGTCTTAGTTAGTATGGAAAGTGGTAAATCACTTGGTTATTCACTATTTAATTTACAAGAACGAGGGAATTTAATAATCAAACCAGCTACTGATGTATATATAGGTATGATAATTGGTATCCATAATAGAGATAATGATTTAAATGTAAACCCATGTAAAAATAAAGAACTTACAAATATGAGAAGTAAGGGTAGCGATGAAGCAATTAATCTAACAACTCCAATTGCATTTACACTTGAATCAGCTCTTGAGTTTATCGAAAGTGATGAGTATGTTGAAGTAACTCCAGATATAATAAGATTACGTAAAAAAATATTAGATCCAAAATTTAGAAAACAAAAATAAGTTCTCTTGAAATAATTGTCTAAAAAAGTTATAATTATATATAGAAAGAAGGTATAAGATGGAATTAAAAGGTAGTAAAACCGAAAAAAATTTAATGACAGCTTTTGCTGGAGAATCAGAAGCAAGAGTTAAATATGAATATTATGCTTCACAAGCAAAGAAAGACGGATATGAACAAATATCAGCGATTTTTGAAGAAACATCAAAGAACGAAAAAGAACATGCTAAACTTTGGTTTAAAGCATTACATGATGGAAAAGTACCAGGAACTGTAGAAAATTTAATTGATGCAGCTAATGGTGAAAACTATGAGTGGAGCGATATGTATAAAGAATTTGCTGAAACTGCTCGTGATGAAGGTTTTGGTGAAATAGCTGAATTATTTGATGGTGTTGCTGGTGTTGAAAAAGAACATGAAAAAAGATATTTAAAATTATTAAAGAACATCGAAGAAAATGAAGTCTTTAAAAAGAGTGAAGAAAAAATTTGGAAATGTCGTAATTGTGGACATATTTACTCTGGGAAAGAAGCTCTTGAAGTTTGCCCAGTATGTGATCATCCACAAGCTCACATGGAACTAAAAGCCGAAAATTATTAAAATCAGTATACTGATTTTTTTTTATAAAAAAAAATCAAGATTATCTTGATTTATAAACCTTTGTGATTTTCAAATTCTTTCATAATTAAATCTCTGCTTTGTAATTTTCTAAAATTTCCTTCATCTAAGATAATATCAAACTCACCAATAAACTCATATATTTCGGGATTAAAACTTAATTTAAAATTATTATCACCATAATACTTAGAGTCAGAACTAAAGTCTGCTGCAAGCCCATTTAAATCAATATAATCATATTCATCTTTATATATTTCAAAAAGCTTATTGTATAAAAAGTAATTTGGGTATAATTTTTCAAAATGTTCATTATATCCGCTAGCGACAATAGTAACTCTATTTAAATATTTAACAATAATAGCTCCTGCAATATATTCGTTAGCTTCTTTTTTTAATCCTTCAGTTGCTTCAACAATATTATTTTTTAATTGCAATAAATACTTATCTGATTCCATTTTAATATTTAAATTTTCTTCACTAGGATCATCTTGAATTAATGTATTACATTGATTATTATGCTCAACTTCTTCTTCATAGCACTCTTTAGCTTGAACTAAAAATTTTCGATAATCAACTTTAATTAAAACTAATTCAGCCATATTACTTTTCGAAAAAATATTTAAAAGATTACGATAACTATTAATATTATTATTTGTTTTATCTTTAATGAAAGTATAAAAAATATTTATTTCTCTACTTGATGCTATTTCATAATCTAACCCTTTGTTATTAGAGTTTTCAATTATTTTTTGTACATTATCATCTAATTTATTCACATTATATTTTTTTAGATTAATATAGGGATTAATTCTCGGTAAAATTAATTCTAAAGAATCAATCTCTCTTCTTCTTTTAAATTTAAGATCTTTTAAATCATCAATTATTTTTACATTTTGATTATATGTTCCAGCAAAATTCTTTTTTGGTTTTAATTCACCAATTATTATTTCTGGATTTATTTTTAAAAAAACTATTTTTCGATCTTTATATTTTTTTGATAAGTCCTTAATAAAAGATTTTAATAATTCTAAATTATAATAATCAATCAAGAATCCTTTAGGAGCATATGCATATTTTTGAAAACTACCTATTCTTTTATGTAAAATTAAAGATGCAGCAACTAAGTTATTATTATCATCTTCATAACCGATATAATCATAACTGTAACCTTGTTCTCCCATAAATTTGGCATAAGCTGAACTTTGACAGTAATTTCTTAAAGGATGATTGGCTGCAAATTCATCAAAACGATCAATTGTTAATTCTATTAATCGCATAGTTTCCACCTCTAAACAATTATAGCATAAAAGCTCTTAAATTGATTTAACTTGCTTATAATTTACATTTATTTTATAATTTTATTAGAAGATTAGGTGAAAATATGAAAATTAGAAATATATTTGCTAGAGAAATACTAGATTCAAGAGGTAATCCTACCATTGAAACAGATTTAGAACTAGAAAATGGAATGAAAGTAAGAGCTAGTGTACCAAGTGGTGCTTCTACTGGTGAAAACGAAGCTTTAGAGCTTAGAGATGGAGAATATAATAGATATCATGGCAAAGGTGTTATTAACGCTGTAAACAATGTTAATACGATTATAAAAGACTCTATTCTTAATAAAGAATTAAATTTAAAGGAAATAGATAACATATTATTAAATTTAGATAATACTGAAAATAAAAGTAAACTAGGAGCAAATGCTATATTATCAGTATCTATCTGTATTTTAAAAGCTGAAGCAAAATTAAATAATAAAAAATTATATCAATATTTAGGTAATCAGCATGAATTACCAATTCCAATGATGAATATAATTAATGGTGGTGTTCATGCAAATAGTGGTTTAGAAATTCAAGAATTTATGATTGTACCAAAATTAACATCTTTTAAAGAAAATTTAAGATGTGGTTCAGAAATATTTCATAGTTTAAAAAAATTGTTAGAAAAAAACAACTTATCAACATCAGTAGGTGATGAAGGTGGATTTGCCCCTAATTTAAAAACAAATGAAGAAGCACTAGATTATATAATAGAAGCAATTGAAATCAGTAATTATATTCCCGGTAAAGATGTTTTTATAGCGTTAGACTCTGCTGCTACAGAATTTTATGATGGTGAAAACTATACAATTAATAAAGAAAAAATTACTAAAGATGAGCTAGTAAGTTATTATCAAACTCTTATTAATAAATACCCAATAATAAGTATTGAAGATGCATTTGCTGAAAATGATATTGAATCAATTAAAAAATTAACTCAAATAATAGGAGATAAAATTTTATTAGTAGGTGATGATTATTTTGTTACTAATACTAAGTATTTACAAAAAGGAATAACTGAAAAATATAACAATGCGATATTGCTTAAACCAAATCAAATAGGTACAGTAACCGAAATGTTAGAAACAATCAAATTAGCAAAAGAAAATAATTTTAAAACAATAATATCTCACCGAAGTGGTGAAACAGAAGATACTTTTATTGCTCATCTAGCGGTTGGTTTAAATTTAGGATATATTAAAACTGGTTCTTTATCTAGAGGAGAAAGAATTTGTAAATATAATGAATTGTTAAGAATTGAAGAAGAAACTATAAAATAAGTTAAATCTTATTTGCTTTTATTAAATAAATGTGTTAAATTATTAAAGAAATTGGGTGAAATATATGGAAACAGCACTATTAGTAATATCAGTACTATTAATTGCAATAGTACTATTACAAAGTAATAAAGCATCAGATGCTAGCCAAATAATAACTGGTGGAAATTCAGAATTATTTCAAAATCAAAAAGAAAGAGGTTCTGAATTATTAATCAGTAGGATTACTATAGTCCTAGGAATGGCTTTCTTTATAATATCGTTTATATTATATATTAGTTAATTTAGTGCCAACATTGGCACTTTTTTTCTTGTGATTTTCTTTAATATGATATAATTTAATACAAGGAGCGAATATATGAAAAAAGAAATATTAAAAGTGTTAAAAGACAAAAAAGATGCTCAAGAAATTACAATGATCAATGATTTACTAAATTTAACAACTTCAGAAGAATTACTTTTGTTACAAAATGAATTAAATAAATTAGTTAATGAACACATTTTATATAAAACTAAAAAAGATAAATATCTTTTATATGAAAATATACCAAATATAAAAGTTGGAAAGCTAAGTATAAATAAAAGAGGAAATGGTTTTGTACTTTTAGATGGTGACGATTTATATATTAATTTTAAAAATTTAAATAACGCTACTAACGGTGATATTGTTTTAGCTGAAATGTTTTATTACAAAAATGAATTAGAAGGAAAGGTTCTTAAAATTTTAGAAAGAAATACTAAAAATTTAATCGGAACTATTTATTTTGAAAAAAACAAACCAATTTTGAAATTAGATGACGAAAAAAAAGCCATTGAAATAGAACTTGATTATCAAAGTACAATTAACTGTGTAGATGGTACTAAAGTTTTAGTTAATACTACTAAAGAAATATCTAAAAATAAATATTATGGAAGAGTAGTTAAAATTATCGGCCACATTAATGACCCTGGGGTGGATATTAAAACTGTTGCATACAAACACAGCATTTTTGATGAATTTAGTAAAGAAACTGAAAAACAAGTTTTAGAAATTTCAAATACAGTATCAGAAAAAGAATTAATTGATAGAAAAGATTTAACTAATGAAACTATATTCACTATTGATGGTGATGATACAAAAGATATTGATGATGCCCTTTCGTTTGATTATGAAAATGATATATATACACTAGGTGTTCACATAGCTGATGTAAGTAATTATGTAATCAAAGATTCGCCACTAGATTTAGATGCAAAAGCAAGAGGAACTAGCTCATATTTAGCAGATTCAGTTATTCCGATGCTACCTCACAAATTATCTAATGGTATATGTTCTTTAAATCCAGAAGAAATAAGATTAACAATTTCTTGTATTATGAAAATTAATAAAGAGGGAAAAGTTATAGATTATAATATATTTCCTTCTTATATAAAATCTAAAAAGCAAATGACATATAAAAAGGTAAATGATATTTTAATGAGAAACATTATTGCCGAAGGTTATGAAAATTATGCCGATAAATTAATAGAAATGAACCAATTAGCGAAATTATTAAGAAAACAAAAAATAAATAGAGGATATATTGATTTTGATTTAGATGAAGCAAAATTAATAATTGATCAATCAGGAAAATGTATTGGAGTAGAAAGACGAATAAGAGAAGATGGTGAAAAACTAATTGAAGATTTTATGATCGCAGCAAATGAAACCGTAGCTTCTCATATCTTTAATTTAGATTTACCATTTATATATAGAATTCATGGTACGCCAAAGACAGAACGCATCGATTCTTTTATCTCTTTAGTAAGTTTAATGGGTTATAAAATAATTGGTAAATTTAAAGATTTAAATCCAAAATCAATGCAAAAAATATTAAATCAATTAAATGATAAACCAGAATTTAGTATTCTATCTTCTATTCTTTTAAGAAGTATGCAAAAAGCAATATATTCTCCAGAAAATATAGGTCACTTTGGTTTAGGAAGTACTTGTTATACACATTTTACAAGTCCAATAAGAAGATATCCGGATTTAGTAGTTCATAGATTATTAAGAGAATATTTATTTGAAGCAAAGATAAATAATGAAACTATATCAAAATGGGAAAATGCTTTACCTGAGATAGGTGAACATACTTCAGAACGTGAGCAGATTGCTGTTGAAGCAGAACGAGAAGTAGATGATATGAAGATGGCTGAATATATGGAAAACCATATAGGGGAAACTTATGATGGGATTATTTCAGGAGTTACAAATTTTGGTTTCTTTGTAGAGCTAGAAAACCTTATAGAAGGATTAGTTCATATTAATTCATTGACTGGTGATTATTATAATTATATTCCTGAATTAATGTCGTTAATAGGTGAAAACACTAAAAAAGCTTATCGTTTAGGTAATAAAATTACAATTAAAGTAGTTGGAGCTAGTAAAGAAGCCAGAACAATAGATTTTGAAATTTATGAGGATAAAAACAATGGAAATAAAAAATAGAAAAGCATATTTCGATTATACAATCGAAAAAGAATTAGAAGCCGGAATGGCTCTTACTGGTACCGAAATAAAATCAATCCGCAAAGGCAGTGTTGATTTAAAAGATGCATATGTAAAAATCAAGAATAAAGAAGCTTTTATTATAAATATGTATATAGGTAAATATGAAGAAGGCAACCAATTTAATCATGATGAAAGAAGAACCAGAAAACTATTACTTCATAAAAAAGAAATTATCCGCTTAGATGAAAATAGTTCCCGAGAAGGATATACTATTATTCCCCTGAAAATGTATTTGAAAAATGGAAAAGCAAAATTATTAATAGGACTTGCTAAAGGTAAACATTTATATGATAAAAGAAGAGACTTAAAAGAAAAAGAATTGAAAAAGGAGGAAACATTTAACATTTATAGGTAGATAATTACTAAAAAACCACAAAAAAACATAAAAACTATTTATGTTTTTTATTTTTGCTGTATAATTATAAAATAGAACAGTGTATATACACGGGGTGAAATTGATGTTTAAATTTATAATAGTAGAAGACAGCAAAGAATTCCAAAACATGATTAACGATGTAATTGATAAGATAATGTTTAAAACAGATTGTGAATATTATATTGAAAAATATACTAGATACAACTCAAAACTACAAAACTCTATTAATGACCGATCAATTCAAAAAATTTTTATTTTGGATATTGATTTAGGACCTTGTGTATCTGGAATGGATATCGCTAAAGAAGTAAGAAAAAAAGATTGGGATAGTGAAATCATCTTTATTACAAGTCATGATAAAATGTTTGAAACAGTATTTCGCAATATTTTTAAAGTTTTTGATTTTATTGAAAAATTCAATTCTTTTAAGCCTAGATTAGAAAAAAATATATTAAAAATAATATCTCAAAAAGATGATTATGGAAAATTTTGTTTTTCAAATAATAAAATTGATGTTCAAATTTATTATAAAGATATAACTCATATATATCGAGATACTACTGAAAGAAAATTAGTAATAAAAACAACTAATAATAAGTTCTTGTTAAATAAACCAATATCTGAAATCCTTAATGAGCTTGATGATCGTTTTAAACAAATTCACCGAGCTTGTATAGTAAATAAAGAAAGAGTAAATTTATATAATTGGTCAGAAGGATACTTTATATTAGATAATGGTGAAAAAGTAGATTTATGTTCTAAAATGTTTAAGGGGAATGTATGTGATACTAAGTAATTTCATTATGGGTTATTTAACCGCCTTACTTGGATGTTATGTTTTAATTTATGCTTATAGACATTTTTCAAATACATCAATTAATATTAATCGTAAAAATTTTTCTATTATATTAATTACAGCTGTATTTATGTCTGCTAATAGTTTATATAATATTCCATTATTAAAAGTACCAACTACTATGTTATTAATGTTTTTGTTTTATTTAACAATTTGTAATGGTCCTTTTTTAGAAACTTTATATTTATCTAATTATATTTGTTTAACATCACTATTAGTCGATTTTATATTATCAATATTAGTTTTTACAATAGTAAAAGATGTTAATTCCATAAATAGTTCTATTCATATAAAAACTATGTTTTCAATAGTCTATTTTTGGTTTTATTATTTTATTTATCATTTGTCTATTTTTACTAAAATATACAATAATATAATTAATCTTTTCAAAAAACAAAAAGAGTTAGTAATATTAATATTTTCTTATTTGTTTATGATCGGAATTATGTATCTTACTTATACTTTAGTTTATGAAAAACTAACTTTATATATCTTGTCTTTAATAATTATAATCCTGTTCGTTATAATTTTTATGCATTATCTTAAAGAACTTCATAATAATGAAGTTCTAAATATAAAGAATAAAAACTTAATGGAAAGTCAGATAATTTATAATAATACCCTTGAAGATTTTCGGACTATGAAACATAATTTATTAAATGATTTTATTTTTATTAGTAGTTTATGTCCAAAAGAAACCCAAAAAATAATTAATGAAAAAATCACTAAATATAATATAAAAACTCATGAATATATAGACCTTAGTGGAATTCCAGAAGGATTGCAAGGTATAATTTATTTTAAATCGATAACTGCAAAAAATAATAATATTTACTTTTATTTCGATAAAAATACTAACTTTAGTAAAGAGATTCTTAATAAAAGGAAATATATTGATTTATGTGAAATTGTTAGTATTACTTTAGATAATGCAATAGATGCTGCAAGTAAGTCAAAGTCTAAGGTTATATATTTTTACATTGATATTAATTCTGAAAAAATAATTATTAATATTATAAATACATTTAATAATGAAATTAATTTCGAAAAAATTGGTAGTAAAAATTATAGTACTAAAAAAATCAAAAGCGGATTAGGATTATATTATATAAGTAAATTAAATAAAGATTTTAATATTAATAAAAAAATAATTAACAATTTATTTCAATTTGAAATAACAATTAAAATTTAAAATAAGGCTTTGAGCCTTATTTTATTAGTGATTTAGGACATTCTGGTTCTTCAACAATCCAAAGTATAGAAGCTGTTGCTCCACCTACCAAATTGCCTAAAAATGCTAAGAATTCTACCATGTAATCCAACTCCTTTCACATAATGTTTAAATCTATATAATTAATTTAAACCATAACTTAAATAATTATTATATGATACTTTAAAAATCTTATAAAAATATGGTGTAATCATAATACTTTGATATATCAGTGCAAGGATGATTAGATTAGTAATATTTAATTCAATTAGAATAATTAATATACAATAGATCATTACTGTGATTAAAGTATATTTTTTTAATTTTAAACGATACTCTTTATTTATTATTGGTCTTGCTGGTGTATCAGCAGGACTAAATAATAAATAAATTGTTAAAGAATAAATTATTATTATAATTTTACTAATAAAATTAAAAGTAACTATCGTTGAAATATAGGGAATAATTACAAAACCAATAGCTGATAAAATCCAACAAGTCAAACTATTTTTAGCATGAAATCCAAAACTAAAGCTTCTTAATGGTATATATAATATTAAAAAAATTATTCCTTCTAAAAAGGTACCTAATATAGCATTAATAGTGAAATAGACAATGAATTTACTAATATTAAGATATATAGCCTCAAGACCATATTTTATTTCTTGTAATTTAATTTCGTCATATTTATTATTTTTTTCTATAGATTTCATACAGTAATTTATTACTCCCCTTTTCACTAATAATCAC
>LFRM01096574.1_pt1 | contig 19464 bp, 15 predicted proteins | sample 618341 | NCBI WGS metagenome assembly LFRM01 (sample SAMN03654438, study PRJNA283298) | anaerobic digester metagenome | isolation source: pool of bioreactors CSTR01a, CSTR02a, and CSTR03a thermophilic anaerobic... | place: Denmark: Kgs. Lyngby | collected 2014-05-21 | reverse complement strand
GAGATAAATGATGAGTAATATTTATAAAAGTTTAGAATTTAGTGAAATATTAGGGCAGATAGAAAGTCTCTGCTCATTTTCACTTGGAAAAGAACAAGTTGCAAAAATAAAACCATCTAATAATAGTTTGCTTGTTAATCGATCTTTAAGCTTAAGTAAAGAAGTTATGGAAATGTTTAATTTAGCCCAAGAGTATGACTTAGGTGGTGCGCGTGATGTAAATAATCTTTTAGAGAAAACTCAAAAAGATATAATTATAACAGGTTTAGACTTGCTAAATATTAGCCAAATAAACAATGTTGTTAAAAGTGTTATTTCTAGCATAAAAAATACTGAAGTAAAAAATCCAAATCTAAAAGATCTAACGATGACACTAACGATTTTAGATGATTTGTCTAAATTAATTACTGAATCAATTAGCCCATATGGTGAAGTAATGGACTCAGCTAGCAGTAAACTAAGAGCACTACGCAAAGAAGTTGTCACTTTAAATGCTAGTTTTGAAAATACTATTAGTAATTTTATAAATCGCAATAAAACAGTTTTAGCAGACAGTATTTCCAATGAGCGAAATGGACGCGTTGTAGTACTTTTAAATAGCACTTATAAAAACACAGTAAAAGGTGTAGTTCATGGTGAAAGTAAAAGTGGTCAATCAGTTTATTTTGAACCTGAAGCTTTTATTAGTCTAAATAACAACCGTCAGTCAGTTTTGCATATGATTGATGATGAAATTGAAAGAATTCTTTTTTCTTTGAGTCAAGCTGTTAAAGTTGAAAGTGAACAAATAAAAGTAAATTTAGCTACGCTAGCACAATTAGATGCGATTTTGGCAATTGCCAAATGGGGTTTTTCACGTCAAGCCATTGTTGCAACTATTTCAAGTGACCACTCAATTTACTTGAAAAATAGTGCTCATCCATTAATTGATAAAGATGATGTAGTTAAAAACACATATAAAATTAATGATGGTTCCATGCTGATAGTTAGTGGCCCAAATACTGGAGGTAAAACAGTTACCTTAAAAACAATTGGACTAAGTATTTTAATGACCCTTTGTGGAATACCAGTTATTGCAGATGAGGCAATTTTACCAATTGTTGATAATATTTTTATTGATCTAGGTGATCAGCAGTCTGTTGCTGCTTCTTTATCAACGTTTTCATCGCATTTAACGCAACTTGCTAACATCGTTAATAATGTAACAGAAAACTCATTAGTGCTTTTAGATGAGCTTGGTGGAGGCACTGATCCAAAAGAAGGTGAAGCATTAGCAATTGCTGTTTTGGAACATTTAAAAACAAAACGCGCAATTACTTTAGTTACAACACATTTATCTGGTTTAAAAAACTATGCCCAAAATGATGAAACAACAATTTTGGCTAGTGTTGAGTTTGATACATCAACACTAACTCCAACTTATCGCTTTATTGAAGGCTTGGCTGGCCAGTCTAATGCCTTGGAAATAGCTGCAAAATTTAACTTTCCTAAATCGATTATGGATAGGGCTAATTCACTAAAAGATAGCATGATGACCGATGAAGAAAAACTTATGGCCACACTTCAAACTCAAGAAAGAGAACTTTTAGCTAAACAAGAAGCCTTAGAAATTGCAAGTTTAAAAGTGGCAGAAAAAAATGCTGAACTAAAAAGAAAAATTAGCGCCGATCAAGCGCAAAAATCAGATATTCTTTTACAAGCAAAAGCTGAAGCACAAATCTATATTGATAAAACAAAAAAAGATATTGACAAGCTTTATGAAGAAATATTAGAAGTTCATCGTTTTTCTAAATTACATGAAGCAATTGAAATCAAACAAAAAGTTACTAGCTTGCAAGAAGGTATAAGCCCAGTCAAAAAAATCAAACATGACTTTAAAATAAATGATCAAGTTAGAGTTGATGGTTTTCACCATGTTGGAGAAATCATTGATATTACAAATAAAAATGCCACAGTGGTTGTTAATGGCATGAATGTTAAAACCAAGTTAAATAAACTGACTTATGTAGAAGCTAGTGAAATTGTTAAACCTAAAAAATCTTATAAAATAAAAACTTCTTCAAAAGGATCAATGGAGTTAAATATAATTGGTAAAGCTGTTTTTGAAGCTTTACCAGAAGTTGATAAATTTATTGACAATGCCACATTAAATAATCTCTCATCAGTTAGAATTGTTCATGGAATGGGAACAGGTAAACTAAGAAGTGAAGTTCATAATCATTTAAAAAAAGTTAAAAGTGTTGAGGGTTTTGAATTCGCCCCACAATCGCAAGGAGGCTCAGGCGCTACTATTGTTACATTAAAAAGATAATGTATACATAGTATCATTATGGAAAAAACTATAAAAATAAAAATTGATAATTTACCACAATTGCCTGGCTGCTATTTAATGAAAAATAGTTTGGGGACAATTATTTATGTAGGTAAAGCAAAAAATTTAAAAAGTCGTGTTAGTTCTTACTTTACTGGAGCCCACGATTATAAAGTTAGTAAAATGGTTTCGCAAATAGACCACTTTGATTATATTGTTACTGCATCGGAAAAAGAAGCATTAATTTTAGAACTCAACTTGATAAAAAAGCATCAACCACGATTTAATGTAATTTTTATGGATGATAAAGTTTATCCTTATATAAAGATAACTGATGAAAAATGGCCACGACTTGTAATTTCTAGAAATCGCGAAAAAGACAAAGACGCAAAAATTTTTGGACCATATCCAGATAGTGGCGCTGCAAGGAAAATGATTAACCTTTTAAATCGACTTTATCCGATTAGAAAATGCAATGTTATGCCTAAAAAAGTATGTCTTTATTATCATTTAAATCAATGTCTTGGGCCCTGTGAGTTTGACGTTGATAAAAAAGTTTATGATAAAATGTTAAGTGATGTTACTAAGATATTAAATGGAGATACAAAAGAGCTATTAAAAGAAAACTTAGCTTTACAACAAACATATATAAAAGAGATGAAATTTGAAAGAGCAGCTGATATTCAAAAAATTATTAATGCAATCAATCATATTTCTGATGATCAACAAGTTCAAACAAATAATTTAAAACACAACTTTGATGTGTTTAATTATTATGTTTTTAATGGCTACATATCAATTGTTTTAATCCAAATACGGGATGGAAAAGTAATCAATACAAAAAAACACTTTTCACCATTATACCAAAAGCCAGATGAAGCACTTATTATGTACATAAATCAATACTATACTTTAAATCCAGTGGTTAAAGAAATCATTGTTCCATTTGAAAGTGTCGAAGCGACTTATACAGATAATATTAAATCACTAATTTTTACTCCTCAGCGCGGAAGTAAAGTTCGTTACATCGATATGAGTAAAAATAATGCTCAACACCACTTAGAAGATCAATTTTCATTAATAAACACACTACCAGATAATATAAGTTTGGCAACAAAACAGTTGGATGAACTTTTAGATACAAAAATCTTTTCAATTGAAATGTTTGATATATCACACATTTCTGGTGAAAACACTGTGGCAGGTATGGTTTACTTTAATGAAGGTTTGCCAGATAAAAAAGAATATCGAATCTTTAGGCTAGATGATTTTAAATCAGACACTGATTCAATGAAGGAAGTTATTTATCGTCGTTATTTTAGATTGTTAAGTGAAGACAAACCATTTCCAGATTTAATTATTGTCGATGGTGGCAAGGGCCAAGTAAATATGGCCAAAGAAATTTTAGACTCACTACAAATTAAAATCAAAATTGTTGGTTTAGTAAAAGACGATTATCACAACACAAAAGCTCTTATAGACAGTGATGGTAATGAGATTTTAATTAATAAGGAAAGTGAAGTATTTTTCTTTTTAAGTCGCATGCAAGATGAAGTGCATCGTTTTGCGATCAACTTTCACAAAAAACTGCGTAGTAAAAGTCAAATACGCTCAATTCTTGATGATATTGAAGGTGTTGGCGAAGTTAGAAAACAAGACTTACTTGCTAAATTTAAGTCGGTAAATATGATTAAAAAGGCCACGATAAATGAACTTTTAGAAGTGGTGCCAATTAATGTTGCACAAAATATCATAGATTTTTTTGAAGATTGATTGTGATATAATAAAGTAAGTAAGGAGTTGTTTTATGCAAAAATTAGGTGTATTTGATTCTGGTATAGGTGGTTTCAATGTTGTAAGTAATTTAAGACACACAGTTAGTGCTAACATTGTTTTTTTAGCCGATCACAAAAATTTACCTTATGGTGATAAGTCAGATCAAATAATGAAAGAAATTCTTGTAGAAAATATTCAATGGTTTTCTGATAAAAAGATTAAACAGGTTTTGATTGCCTGTAACACTGCATCAACTTATATAGATTTTTTAAGAGAGAAATTTCCTGAAATGATTTTAGATAGTATTATTGAAATAACAGCAAAAACGATTGAAGATCAAAAAGATTTAATGATATTTGGAACCAAGCGAACTGTGTCTTCAAAATTATATAATCGTCATTTAAATTATCAACCTGACTATTTGGCTTTATCACAATTGGCAAGTCTAATTGAGCAAAATGACGAAGAACTGATAAAAAATTATTTAAAACAACAACTAGCAGAAGAAAACATCAATAAAAAAGTGCTTTTAGCTTGTACACACTATTCAATTGTAAAAAAACTTATACAAGATATTTTAAAAGTTGAGATTTTTGATTCAATTCCGGCAGTCAATAATTATTATCGCGACTTTAAAGGCGAAAATACTTTAGAAATATATACAAGTGCCAACATTAAAGTTTTAAAAGATCAATTAAGAGATATTTTTAATTATGATGTCAAGGTTAATCCGATGAAAAAGCAATTTAAAATAGTGGTTGTCTCTGACAACCATGGCCAATATGCTCCCTTGTCACAAGTTTTAGCAGACAATCAAGATGCTGCAGCTTTTATCCATTGTGGCGATGTTGAATTAGAGCCTGACTTGCTTAAACCATTTTATGCTGTGAGTGGTAATAATGACTTCTACCACACTTATCCTGATAATTTATTGGTTGAAGTAAATGAATTAAAACTATATATCACCCACGGTCACCGACATGCTGCATATTCACGTTTAAAAAATCTTGTAAAAGATGGTCAAAGATTAAATGCTGATATTGTTTGTTTTGGTCATGAACATATTTTTCAAAATCATATTGTCGATGATATTTTAATTGTAAATCCAGGATCTTTATACTATAATCGAGACAATAGCCCAAAATGCTATGCAATTATTAGTGTAAATGATGAAGAAATAACGGTGAAGAGAATAGACATTTAAAGGGGGGATTTTATGAGTTACATTGAGATTAAAGATATTAAAAAAATATATCAAGTAGGCAGTGTTGAAATAAAAGCTGTAGCTGGTATTAGTTTTTCAATTGAAGAGGGCGAATTTATAGTTATTTTAGGGCCATCTGGAGCAGGTAAAACAACTGTTATGAATATTATTGGCGGTATGGATCTTCCAAGTTCTGGTAGTGTTAAAATTGCAGATAAAGAAATCACTTCAAAATCTGATAAAGAATTGACAAAATATCGTCGTGATGATGTTGGCTTTATCTTTCAATCATACAATTTAATCCCAAATTTAACTGCTTTAGAAAATGTAGAATTGGCAGCACATATTAATAAAGATGCGCGTGATTCTCTAGAAACCTTAGCTATGGTCGGTGTTGCTGAGCGGGCTGGAAACTTTCCGGCTCAATTAAGTGGTGGTGAACAACAAAGAGTTGCGATTGCGCGTGCCATCGCTAAAAACCCAAAACTTTTACTTTGTGATGAGCCAACTGGAGCGTTAGACACTGAAACTGGAACACAAGTATTAAAAGTCTTAAGAGATAGCTCTGATATTCATGGAATGACTGTTGTTGTCATTACACACAACCAAGCAATAACAAAAATTGCTGATAGAGTTATTGTTTTGCGCGATGGAAAAGTTGAATCAGATACGATTAATGAAAACGTTATAGATGTGGAAGATATACAATGGTAAAAGATATATTAAGAGAACTAAAAGCTCGTAAATTACAGTTTTTTGCAATCTTATTAATCACAACACTTGGTGTTGGCTTTTTCATTGGAATAAGAGTCACTGGCTATGATATGCGTCTTACTGCTGAAGCTTATATGGAAAGTGCCAATGTTTTAGACATAAAAGTAATGCACTCATTGGGTGTTGATAATGAAATGCGCAAAGAAATTGATGAAATAGTTGGTGAAAAAGGCTATCGTTTAAGATCAACTGACCTTTATGCGGTATCAAACAAATTCGACGACGTCATTAAAATTTATGAATTTAACGAGGCAACCAAACAAGATCTTACAATTTTATCAGGTCGTTTACCTGTAAATGATAAAGAAGCAGTTATTGATTCTATGTTACAAGATTTAAATGATATTAATCTTTTTGATGAAATTCGTCTCAAAAAAAATGATATCTTTAAAGAGCAAACTGTTATTGTTGTCGGTGTTGCCCAATCTAGTCTATACATGGATAAAAATCGAGGCTATACAAGTCTTGGATCTGGTGAAGTTTCAGGTTTTGTTTATGCACGTGGCTTAGATATTAAATTAGAAGAAGTGACTGAGCTAAGATATGCTTTTAATGATGATGTAGATATTGAAAAGACTATAGAATTATTAAAAGCAAAAGATGAAGATATTTCTCAGGCAAGATTTGAGAGAGCTGTTGCACCGGAAAGAGAAAAATTAAAAGATGCTGAATTAGAATTGAAGCAAGCCAAAATTGATGGTGAAGCTAAAATTGCCAAAGAGCAAAATAAACTTAACTCAGCTAGAATTGAACTAGCTGACTCAAAACTGCTTTTAGAACAAGGGCTTGACCAAATTGCCTTTGGAATAACACTCAATGCCAACGATTCACTCAATACAAAGTTAAATGTAGTTAATGATAACTACAACAGTATAATAAGTGCTAGTGAGCAAGGTATAGCTAGTTTAAAAACACAAATGGCAGCTTTGGGCGACTCACCTGAAGAGATTGCAACTAAACAAGCAATGCAAGTAGAATTAGAGAAGCAAGTATCTCAATTAGAATATTTAAAGTCTCAATTCAATGCTGGTTATGCTAGTTTAAAAGCTGGCATCACTGATTACAATGAAGGATTAAATGCTTTAAATGCTGGTCAAATTGAACTTGATGATGCAAAAAATACTCTTGCAGATGAAATAAAAGTTAATGAAAAAAAGATTGAAAATGCTAAAAAAGATATTGCTGCGGCTTCTGAGGGAGAACTTTACGTATTTGATAGAAAAGAATCTATTATTGGTTATAAAGAGTTTTATGATGATAGTGAGAGAATTGAGGCAATTGGAGCAGTTTTTCCTTTAATATTCTTTGGAGTTGCAATTTTAGTGACCTTAAGTACAGTTACTCGTATGATTGATGAGTCTAGAATGCAATTGGGCGTCTATAAAGCCTTAGGCTATACTTGGTTTCAAGCATCTTTGAAATATGTTGGCTTTACCTTTATTGCTTGGTCAATTGGAACTGTTTTAGGTTTAGTGATTGGATTTTATTTTTTACCAAATATAATTTATGATACATATCGAATTTTATATGAAACTCCTCCATTAGAATCACAAGTCGTCTTTAGCTATTTAATAATACCGGTTGTAATTAGTTTTTTGTCGAGTGTTGGAGTTGCTTTTTACAAGTCTATGAGAGTTAGTAGAGAAAAGGCGGCCTTATTATTAAGACCAGCCATGCCTCAAAGTGGTCAAAGAATTTTATTAGAACGCATTACGCCACTTTGGAATCGATTGGGTTTTTTATATAAGGTAAGCTTTAGAAATTTATTTAGAAATAAGACAAGATTTTTAATGACTGTCATTGGTATTGGTGGTTGTGCAGGTTTGCTTATAACTGGCTTTGGCTTAGACCATTCTGTAAATACGATGATTGATTTACAATTTAATGAAATATTAAAATATGATGGTTTTGTTGTATTTGATGAACAAGCTCAAATTGATAATTCACAATTCGATGAATTTACAAATGTTTATTCAACAAACACTGAAATTGGTGATTTAGAAGCAAATGTTTTTATAGTTGAAGATTTTGCAAAATTTCCACAATTTTTTGCCTTTAGAGATAGTAAAACAAAACAAGATATACAAGTAAGTGACGATGGTGTTGTTTTAACGGCAAAAATTGCTGAAGCAAATGATCTTATTGTTGGTGATACATTTAAATTAAAGTGTGACAATAAATTATATGATGCTAAAGTAGCAGCGATTATTGAAAATTATGCTAGCCATTATTTAATTATGAGTGAAAAAACACACAATGAAATGACTGGCAAGCAAGTAACTATGAATATGCGCCTGTTTAAAAAAGCTGATATTCCAGATAATTTTGCTGAGACACTTTTAAAAGATGATGATGTTCTTAACGTGACTTTATCATCAGGAGTTTTAGATTTATTTGAAAAACAAATGGGTAACTTTAATGTTATTATATACGTGGTTATTCTAGCTGCATTTTTGCTAGAGCTAATTGTTTTAACTAATTTAATTACAATGAATATTAGTGAGCGTAAAAAAGAGTTAGCGACTTTAAAAGTTTTAGGATTTTATCCAGGAGAACTTGCTAAGTATATTTTGAGAGAAAACGTCACTTTAACCCTAATCGCATTAGTCTTAGGCGGTGTATTTGGAGTTTACTTACATAAATTTGTAATATTGACTGCCGAGTTAGACTTAGTTATGTTTAATCGTCAGCTAAATTTATTTAGCGTAGTAATATCTTTAATACTAACTTTTGTTATATCAGTTTTAATTAATTTAGTAATGAGTAGAAAAGCTAATGATGTTGACATGAGTGAAGCATTGAAAACATTTGATGCTTAGAAAGAGGAAGTTATGCTAGTAGAAGTATTGAAAGAAAATTATGTAGTTGTTTTATCAGAGTCAAGTAGAGATGAAAGATGGCTAGATCAAGCAGGTTATCAAAAATTAGGTGAAGACTACTTTCAAGAATTATTTAAAGACTTAAATGCTATGGTTTTAGAAGTAGAATTGCTTTTAAGCTATGGTGCACAATTTGAAGATCGTTTTGATGATGAAGATGCGCCATTTAAAGTTTTAAGTGATTTAAAAGATGAAGGTTTAATTAAGTAGAAAAACTATTATAATATAAAAAAGAGCGATAATTTTCGCTCTTTTGTGTTTTTCTTTTGGTGTCCGCGGCAGGATTTGAACCTGCGGCCTATCGCTTAGGAGGCGATTGCTCTATCCAGCTGAGCTACGCAGACATATAAAAAATAAAAAACCAGTTACATAACTGGTTCGAATGTTTTATTGGCGTCCACGAAGGGATTCGAACCCCTGACCGTCCGCTTAGAAGGCGGATGCTCTATCCAACTGAGCTACGTGGACATATAATATATATACGTCAGCAATAACTACCTCGCCTCAACGCTTAACTATAATATAACATTAAGAGGAATAAATCAAGATGAAAATGACATTTCTTTTAATATTGAGGTTTATAAGTTTGTTTATACTTTTCAATTATGGTAATATTTAAGATATGCAGAAAGGAATGGTTATGGTAAAAAACTATTACGAAAGTGTTATCGCAAAAATAAGAGATTTAATCGATACACAAGAATATTTAACAGCTATGGAATTACTTACTGCTGAGTTAAATCAAGTGTATTTACCTGAAGATTATGAAAATGAATTTCATAATTTATATAATGAAACCCAGTCATACATATTAGATGAAGATGACGATTTTGAAAGACCTAAAATTATTAATGAAAGTGAACTAAGAAAACTTCTAAATGGAAGTCGTGAACAACAATTTGCAGCTTTAAATAGCTTGGATGGTTTAAATTTAAGAAACTATTTAGACCTTATTCAAGAGTATTTTTTGTCTGACAATCTTGCACAATTAAAGGGGCGACTACTTGATCTTTGTGTTGTCCAAAACATGGATATTGAATTTGAATTTAACGGAAGTGAGGGTGTTATTAAAGTTAATCCAAGCCAGTTAGAATCTGTTGATGAAATGGAATTTATAACTTTGGCGTTTGACTACTTTAATAATCACTTATATAAAAATCCAAGCTTGATTCAAATTTGTCAAATAGCGTTGGTGGAAAAAGTATATAGTATTTATCCAAAGGTGTTTTTAGTGGATAATTTAGAGGCCATTTCCAAATCAATTATCGAGGAAATCGAGGATATGTTTGACGTGGAAGCTGTCGCAAGTTTAAATGATTATTATCACTAAATAGGGCATATGTAGTGTATATTTGACTATGTTAAGTTATAATAATAATGGTTTGAAAAGTTGGTTAATTAGCACTCAAGGGTTGACAGTGCTAACACTTACTGTTATAATGATTAAAGTCTAGGAGGAAATTATGAAAAGTACAATAAAACAATTAGAAAACTCACAAGTAGAATTATTCGTAGAAGTTGAAGGTGATCTTTGGCAAAAGGCTCAAGAAACATCTTTTAAAAAAGCAGCAAAAAATCTAGAAGTAGATGGCTTTAGAAAAGGTAAGGCACCAGAAGCAATTGCGAAAAAACATATCAGAAACGAACACGTGATGATGGATGCAGTAGAAGAAATTGCACAAGCGGCGCTTATTGCAGGTGTTGACGAACATAAATTAGAATTAGTTACTAATCCTGATTTATCAGTTGAAGCAGTATCAGATACGCAAGTTAAATTAAAATTTCTTTGTACAGTAGCACCAGAGGTAACTTTGGGACAGTATAAAGACTTAGGTATAGAAAAAGCTGAAGTAGCTGTAACAGATACTGAAGTTTCTGAAGAGCTAGAACAATTACGTGAACAAAACGCTGAACTAGAAATTAAAGATGGCGAACTAGCAGATGGCGATACAGCAGTGTTTGACTTTGAAGGTTTTAAAGATGACGTAGCCTTTGATGGTGGACAAGCTGAAAATTATTCACTTGAAATTGGTTCAGGTCAATTTATCCCAGGTTTTGAAGAAAAAATGCTTGGCATGAAAGCTGAAGAAGAAAGAGATATTGAACTTACTTTTCCAGATGAATACCAAGTAGAAGAATTAAAAGGTGCAGATGTTGTGTTTAAAGTAAAACTTCACGAAGTAAAACAGCGTATTGTTCCTGAATTAAATGATGACTTTGCACTTGATGTTGACAAAGAGGGCGTAGAAACTTTAGAAGACTTAAAAGCAAACATTAGAGAAACAATTTTAGAGAGAAAAGAAGAAGAAGCAGAAAAAGAACGTGAAAACGATATTCTTACTAAAGTTGTAGATGCAGCCCAAACTCAAATTCCACAAGTTATGATTGACCAAGAAACAGAACGCTTATACCAAGATATGAAAATGCGTATTGAGCAACAAGGAATTCCTTTTGATCAATTTATCGCAATGACAGGTCAAGAAGAATCACAACTTAGAGAAAATTTAAAATTAGATGCAGAAAAACAAGTAAAACTTCGTCTGGTTTTAGACAAAATTTCTGAAGTTGAAGAAATCGTCATTAGTGATGAAGATGTCACAAAAGAATATGAACAACTTTCTGAGATCTACAATATGGAACTTGAAGAAGTTAAAAAAGCAATAGATTTTGAAAACGTCCAATATGATCTACGTATAAGAAAAGCATATGAACTTGTAAAAGAATCAAACTAAGACGCTCAGCGTCTTTTTTAGAAAAAGGAGGTAAATATAGATGAGCGAACAGAAAAAACAAATAACGATAACAAAAGAAGACATTTTAAATATTCCAACAATTGCAACTCGTGGCGTCATCTTATTTCCGAATCAAGAAGTACTGATAGAAGTAGGAAGACCAAAGAGTTTAGAAGCTATTAAAGCCGCAATGGATAGTGATAAAAAATTAGTTTTTATCGTAACGCAACAAGATGTATTAAATAATGATCCAACAGGTGAAGAGCTTTATACAGTAGGTACAATCGCTAAGATTGTAAAAGTAAGTGAAGAGATAGATTATTCAAGATTAACTATAAAAGGTATTGTCAGAGCTAAAATGACTGATTTTAAAGACTTAGGCGATACATTAGAGTCTAGTTTAGAATTGATGAAAGACTTTTATACAGATGAAGCAGAAGCAGATGACTTAGTAACAATGATTGCCAGAAACTTTGATAAATTTGTCAGCAATTTTATGAAAAATCATAATTTGCCAGATGGAACAGTTCAAAAAATGACTGAATCAGTTGATCCAGCTGAACTATCAGACTATTTTGCGCAAATATTACCAATGCCATTTGAAAAAAGACAATCCTTGTTAGAGTTAAACAATGTTAATGAGAGATTGTTTTCAATCTTAGAAGATATGAGTTTAGAAAGTGAAAAAGTCACTATCGATTCTGATATTAATAAAAAAGTAAAAGATCGCATTGATGAATCGCAAAAAGAATACTACTTGCGTGAAAAAATGCGTGCAATAAAAGAAGAATTAGGTGATGTATCATCGAGTGGCGATGATATGGAAGATTTAAAGAGTCGTGTAGAAAACAATCCATATCCTGAAGCAATCAAAAAGAAAGCTTTAGATGAGATTAAACGTTATGAAATGGTACCACCAGCAAGTGGTGAATCAGGAGTTATTAGAAACTACTTGGATTGGCTATTAGATGTACCTTGGTGGCAAGAAACAACTGATAATGATGATTTAAACTTAGTTGAAGCTAGACTTAATGAAGATCACTATGGTTTAGAAAAGGTTAAAGAGCGTATCTTAGAGTATTTGGCAGTTAAGCAAGTTACTGATTCACTAGAAGCGCCAATTTTGGCATTAGTTGGTCCACCTGGAGTTGGTAAAACTTCACTGGCTAAATCAGTTGCAAGAGCACTAGACCGTGAATTTGTAAAAATTAGCTTGGGTGGCGTTAGAGATGAAGCTGAAATTAGAGGACACCGAAGAACTTACTTAGGTGCACTACCAGGCCGTTTTATTCAAGGAATGAAAAAAGCGGGCGTAGTAAATCCAGTCTTTTTAATAGACGAACTTGATAAAATGGGTGCTGACTATAAAGGTGATCCATCAAGTGCAATGCTAGAAGTTTTAGATCCTGAACAAAATAGTGTTTTTTCAGATCACTATTTAGAAGAGTCTTACGACTTATCAAAGGTCTTATTTATAGCAACAGCCAACTACTTAGGCAATATTCCAGAAGCATTAAGAGACCGCTTAGAAATTATTAACTTGTCTTCATATACAGAAGAAGAAAAACTTAATATTGCAATTGACCACTTAATTGCTAAAAATTTAATTCAAAATGGTTTGAAATCTGAGCAAATTGAATTAAGTGAAGATATTATTACATACTTAATAAGACACTACACAAGAGAGGCTGGCGTTAGACAGCTTGATCGTGTAATTTCGTCAATTTGTAGAAAGAGTATCTTAGCAATAATTAAAGATAAAAAAGATAAAATTACGATAACTGAAGAATTAATAGCTGACTGGCTAGGTCCTGAGCAATTTGAATATGGAGTCAAAGAGAAAAAAGATCAAGTTGGTGTTGTAACTGGCTTAGCTTACACTCAATATGGTGGGGACATTTTACCTGTAGAAGTAACAACATTTGAAGGTAAGGGCAAGTATATAATTACTGGTCAATTAGGTGATGTTATGAAAGAATCTGCAGAAATTGCAATTGGTTATGTTAAAACAAATGCGAAAAAGTTTGACATTGATCCAAAATTCTTTGAAACTCATGATATTCACATCCATGTTCCAGAGGGAGCAGTTCCCAAAGATGGTCCAAGTGCAGGAATTACATTATCAACAGCACTAATCTCATCATTAACAAATAGAGCAGTTCGCTCTAATGTTGCAATGACTGGCGAAGTTACTTTGCGTGGAAATGTTTTACCTATAGGTGGTTTGAAGGAAAAAACTTTAGCGGCTTATAGAAGTGGAATTACCAAGATCATTATTCCAAAGAAAAATGAAAAAGATCTTTATGAAATTCCAGATGTAGTTAAAGAAAGTATGGAAATCACTCCAGTGGAAACAATGGAAGAAGTCCTAGAAGGAGCACTAATATAATGTTAAGGAAATTTAAAAATCCAAGGCACGTAATTACTGCAAATGATTCATCACAATGGCCAACTACAGAAGTGCCAGAAGTTGTAATGACAGGAAGAAGTAATGTCGGTAAGTCTAGTTTAATTAACTCAATGGTTTCAAGAAGGGCCCTTGCCTATGTTGGAAGTCGCCCTGGTAAAACGAGGTTTTTGAATTTCTATAACTTAGATGATGACATTATGCTTGTCGATGCTCCAGGTTATGGATATGCAGAGCGTAGTCGTGATGAGATAATCAATTATGGAGTTATAGTTGATGAATATTTTTCAACCCGTGAAAATTTAAAGGGATGTATCTTAATTTTAGATATTAGGCATATGCCATCTAAACAAGATATCGTGATGAAAAAATACATGGAAGCTTTGGGCTTACCATACTTTGCTGTTTTAACAAAAGCAGATAAACTTTCACGTCAAAATCAACTCAAGCAAAGATTGATTATTTCAAGAGCTATGGACATACCTGAAGATGCAATGATTATTCACTCATCTATCAAATCAGAAGATGAAAGTGATACTGAGCAAGTTTGGATTATGATTGATAATCTTATATCAAAAGATGCGAAATTTGAAGAAGACGAAGTAGAAGAAAACGTAGTAATACAAGGCTAATATAAAAGATCAAGCAACGCTTGGTCTTTTTACTTGTGAAAATATAATTAGTCAATTTACTAGTATTAAACTTTGTGATAAATATGATATAATGAAAAAAGAGGAGGAATAATATATGAGTAAACATTTAGATAATTTAGCAATTAATACAATTAGGTCTTTGTCAGTTGATGCTGTACAAAAAGCTAATTCTGGTCATCCTGGAATGCCTTTAGGAGCTGCACCAATAGCTTATACATTATGGTCTAATCACCTTAATTTTAACCCAAAACAATCAAAATGGATAAACCGTGATCGCTTTGTTTTATCAGCAGGTCATGCATCGGCACTTTTATATTCACTTTTACATTTATATTCTTTTGATGTAAGTATTGAAGACTTAAAAGCTTTTAGGCAATTTGATTCAAAAACACCAGGTCACCCAGAATATGGTCACACAGAAGGTGTTGAAGCTACAACTGGACCACTAGGGGCTGGACTTTCTGCAGCCGTTGGAATGGCAATGGCACAAGAGCATATGGCCGCAAAATATAATGTTGACGGCTATCAAATAATTGATAACTTTACCTATGTTTTAGCCGGTGATGGTGACATGATGGAAGGTATTACAAGTGAGGCATCATCATTAGCAGGAACTTTAAACTTAGGACGTTTAATTGTTTTATATGATTCAAATGCTATCACTATTGAAGGTAGCACTGATATTGCCTTTAAAGAAAATACAAGAAAACGTTATGAAGCTTATGGTTTTGAAACATTTTTAGTCGAAGATGGTAATGATACACAAGCTGTTAATGCAGCAATAGAAAAAGCTAAAGCTAATCTTAGCCAACCATCATTTATTGAAATTAAAACAAAAATCGGATTTGGAACTGACAAAGAAGGCAGTGAAAAAGCACATGGCGCACCATTAGGGTCTGATGCAATTATAGCAATGAAGGAAAATTTTGATTATCCTAATTTAGAACCATTCCATGTTGACGCAAATGTTCAACAATACTTCAATGACCAAGTAGAGAAAAAAGCTTTGGCACATAAAGAGTGGGAAGCTATGTTTGAAAATTATCGAAAAGATAATCCACAACTAGCAAAACAGTGGGACCAGGATTTTTCACAAATTACTTTAGAAGATGTTTTAGCAATTGATGGTTATTTAGACTATGATGATAAACCACAATCAACTAGAAATTTATCAGGTTTAATGATCAATCGTTTAAAAGATCACTTTCCTAATATGATTGGTGGCTCAGCCGATCTTGCTTCATCTAATATTACTCTAATGAATAATGAAACATCATTTAGTAGCGATAACTATGGCGGTAGAAATTTACACTTTGGTGTTAGAGAGCATGCTATGGCTTCAATTGGTAATGGTCTAGCTTTATATGGTGGACTAAAACCTTATGTTGCAACATTTTTTGTCTTTGCCGACTTTTTAAAGCCAATGTTACGTCTAAGCGCCCTAATGAATTTACCATTAACTTATGTTTTAACACACGATAGTATTGGTGTTGGAGAAGATGGTCCAACACATGAACCAATCGAACAGTTAACAATGCTAAGATCAATTCCAAATGCTATTACCTTTAGACCAGCAGATGCCAAAGAAACTGCTTATGGTTGGGCTTTAGCACTTAGCTCTACTGACAAGCCAGTTTCACTAATTTTATCAAGGCAAAACTTGCCACAACTTGCTAATACTGGTAAAGATTCACTAAAAGGTGGATATGTTGTTTATGGAGATAGTGCTGACAGTGAATTAATTTTAATGGCTAGTGGATCAGAAGTATCTTTAGCAATTGAAAGTGCAAAAGTGTTAAAAGAAAAAGGCAGTAAAGTTTGTGTTGTCAGTATTCCTTCACTTGAACTATTTAATGCACAAAGCAGTGAATATAAAGAAACAGTATTACCAAGTAGTGTTAGAGCAAGAATTGCAATTGAAGCGGGCTCTTCACTAAGTTGGGGTGGACTAGTTGGTCTTGATGGTGACTATGTTTGTATTGATCACTTTGGTGGATCAGCTCCTGGTGATGTTTTATTTAAAGAGTTTGGTTTTACAATTGAAAACGTTGTAGCTAAGGCTCAAGCTTTATTAAGTAGATAACCTTTCATTACAATTGCAAAGAGGTTTGAATATTTTAGGTAAACATGATATACTTGTTAGGCCTAAAAAGGTAGCAATGTTCCGCTTAGAAAAAAACTAATGAGCAATTGTTTAAAGAAAAGGAGATTGACATATGAATTTATCAATAGTTAGAGAAATTACACAAAGTCAAATGAAGCAAGATGTACCAAATTTTGGTCCAGGAGCTACAGTTAGTGTTGACGTACTTATTAGTGAGGGTGACAAATCAAGAATCCAAGTATTCGAAGGTGTTGTCCTACAACGCTCAGGCGGTGGAATCGATGAAAACTTCACTGTGAGAAAAATATCTTCTCAAATTGGAGTGGAAAGAACGTTTCCAATTCACTCACCAATTGTTAAAGAAATTAGAGTCTTAAAAATTGGTAAAGTTAGAAGAGCAAAACTGAACTACTTACGTAAGTTATCAGGAAAATCAGCTCGTCTTACAGAAAAAAGATAATTTGATAAAGCTGGCTATGCCAGCTTTTATTAAATCTAAGGAAGGGGAAGCATGACAGTCCGTAAAATATTTAAAGAAATAATCTCGTTTCTCAAGATTTTAATACTATCTTATATTGCTATATTTTTATTGACAACTTTTGTGATTAAACCAGTAATAGTTACTGGTACCAGTATGGAGCCGACATTAAGAGATCGTGATATTGGTTTTTCTTATGTTATAACAAAAAAAATATTTGGCATTGATAGAAGTTCAGTAGTCACAGTTTATGTTGAAGCAGATGATCAATACTTAGTTAAAAGAGTTATTGGTTTACCAAATGAAACTATTTATGCAAAAGGTGGAATCATTTTTGTAAATGATGAACCAATTGTAGAAAATTATTTGGATATAAACTTTGTTAATAACTTTGTTGGAATTTCTAATCGAGATTTTACTGAAGATTTTGACAAATTGAAAATACCAGAAAATCATTATTTTTTAATGGGGGACAATCGACCAAGATCAAAAGATTCTAGAGAATATGGTCCATTTCATGTAGATCACATATTGTCTAATTCTTTACTAGTTATTTATCCCTTTGAAAATTTTGGTTTAAAATAAAAATTATGGAGGTATAAAATGACAATTCAATGGTTTCCAGGTCATATGACTAGAGCAAAACGCCAGCTAGAAAAACAGATGAATCAAACTGATATCGTAATTGAACTTCGCGATGCAAGAGCAGTTGATGCTAGTGCTAATCCTTTACTGGCAGATATTATTGGAGAAAAACCAAGATTAATTGTTTTAGCAAAGTCAGACTTAGCTGAAGAAAAAACAACTTTGGCTTGGATTGATCATTTTAAGGCTCAAGGAATTACAGCGATTCATTTAGATATTATTAAAGATGATGTTAAGGGTTTAATTAGTCGACAAGTTGCTTATTTAATGAAGCCGGCTCATGAAAGATTAAAAAATCGTGGTATAAGACCGCGAGCAAGTCGTGCTTTGGTTGTTGGTATTCCAAATGTTGGCAAATCAACACTAATTAATCGTTTGGCCAACAAAAAAGTTGCAAGCACTGCAAATAAACCCGGTTTAACAAAAGCACTAAAGTTAATTAAAGTAAATAATGAACTTGAGGTTGTTGATAGTCCAGGTATGCTTTGGCCAAAATTTGATGATGAGCGAGTTGGTATTCATTTGGCACTTATAGGAGCCATTAATGAAGACTTGCTACCATATGAAAAACTAGTCCAAAAAAGTTACTACAAAATTAAAGACGAAAACTTGTTTGATTTTACTTATATTGACCATATTGAATTAATTGAAAAATATGGTAAGGCTAGAAACTATATAATAGATGATAGAGTTGACTTGGAGAGAAGTCAAAAAGCCTATTTAAGACAATTGCGAAATGGGCAACTTAAAAGGGTTAGTTGGGAACATCCAAATGACGAGTTATGAGAAAGTTTACTGGCTAAAAAATAATGTTGTTTGTGGAATTGATGAAGTAGGTAGAGGACCAATCGCTGGTCCTTTAGTTGTATGTGGAGTTATTTTACCAATAAATTTTTATCACAAAGATATAATAGATTCAAAAAAACTCAGTGAAAAAAAACGTTTAGCAATGTTTGATTTAATTATTGATAAAGCATTAGCAATTGAAGTTGAAATTGTTAATGAAAAAACTGTTGACCAAGACAACATATATCAGGCAACTAAAAAGGCGATGGAGAGAATTGCTAATCGGTGTGACGCTAATTATTGTTTGATTGACGCAATGCCATTAAATAGTTATAAGTCTTGTCTAAGCCTTATAAAGGGTGATTCTAAGAGTATTAGTATTGCTGCAGCAAGTATAGTTGCTAAAGTAATTAGAGATGGCATTATGGTAAATTTTGACTTAATATATCCACAATATGACTTTAAAAATAATAAGGGTTATCCAACATTAAAACATAAACAAGCTTTAATTGAATATGGTTATATTAGTATTCACCGAAAAAGTTTTAATCCAATATTATCAATGATTAATAGTAAAACTCAATAAGAATTATTCTTATTGAGTTTTTTACATAAAAAAACCTTCTATATTTTTTAGAAGGTTTATCTTTTTTATGGAGCGGGTGAGGGGAATCGAACCCCCGTATTCAGCTTGGAAGGCTGACGTTCTACCATT
>LFRM01280716.1_pt1 | contig 19472 bp, 14 predicted proteins | sample 618341 | NCBI WGS metagenome assembly LFRM01 (sample SAMN03654438, study PRJNA283298) | anaerobic digester metagenome | isolation source: pool of bioreactors CSTR01a, CSTR02a, and CSTR03a thermophilic anaerobic... | place: Denmark: Kgs. Lyngby | collected 2014-05-21 | reverse complement strand
GGTCAGTGCTAGAATTTTTCTAGGTTGTGGGGGTGGAGAATTTATTATGGAAAACACCTTCCATATTTACGTCCCCGGTGTAATAATTGCGTTTGTTTTGGCGTATCTACTTATGCCGGTGATAATTAAGCTGGCGTTTCGCATCGGGGCTGTAGATCAGCCGAATGCGCGCAAGGTACACAGCCAGCCCATGCCTCGTCTGGGCGGTGCCGGCATATTTATAGCATTTATTGTGATTGTTGGAGCCACCTTAAGCCTGGATCGGACCTTGATCGGGATCCTGCTGGGCGGAACTGTGGTCTTCCTGGTGGGGGTTTTGGACGACATCTACCATTTGAGCCCCTGGGCCAAACTCGCCGCCCAGATTGCAGCCGCTCTGATTGCCGTTTACTGTGGGGTCCGGGTTGATGTAATGACCAATCCCTTTGATGGAGTATTTGAACTGGGGGTTTTAAGCATCCCCCTTACGCTTTTGTGGATTATCGGGATTACCAATGCCGTCAACCTGATCGACGGCCTGGACGGCTTAGCGGCCGGGGTTTGCGCCATAGCGGCCATCACCATTGGGATTGTGGCCTGGAAGGGAAATCAGGTGGTTATTGCCTATGTGGCTTTAGTGCTGACCGGGGCAATAATCGGGTTTCTGCCTCACAATTTCCACCCGGCCCGGATATTCATGGGCGACTCGGGCTCTATGTTCCTGGGGTTTATCCTGGCCTGTCTATCGGTATCGGGACTGGCCAAGGGAGCGACCCTGATCTCATTGTGTATACCGGTAATAATCCTGGGTATACCGGTGTTTGATACCCTGTTTGCCATCATACGGCGGGTTAACAACCAGAAGCCCATATTTGGAGCAGATAAGGACCACCTGCACCATCGTCTGATGGAAATGGGTATGAGTCATCAAATGAGCGTTATTGTAATATATTTCGTAAGCGCCCTGCTGGGAGGAGCGGCGGTGGTTATGGCTTATGTAAGCAGCCCCAAAGCTCTGCTGGTACTGGCGGCGGTCTTAATAATGATGATCATTGGCGCCCGCAGGGTGGGAATCATCGGCGGGGGTTCAGGGATTGAGGAACGTCTCCCGAAGGAAGGCCGTTATACCAAAGGCCTTTGATTGCTCCAAGGGCCGGGGAAGAAACCACGCTTGTAAGCGGGTGAGAACTTCACCGGTCAGCCGGCAATCTGCGGCAGTTTTGTGGCGCTGTATCCGGCCGGTATGGTAGAATTCAAGACAGGTAAGGATCTCAAGAGGCTTGATATGATCAGAGACAGAGCTTACCGGTTACAGGGGGCAAGGAAGAATGAAGAAAGAAACCAAAGCGAGGAAGAAAAAAACCACACCGCGATACAAAAAAATACTGGCGGTAATTGCAGTATTTATCTTCTCCTTTATTGTGGGTTGCTCTCTTCCCCAGTTGGCCGGCCTGAACATCTGGGGTTCCGGTGAGGAAACCGGGGATGAACCCCAGATAGCAAAGGGTGAGCCGGTGAATATCCTGCTTCTGGGGATAGATGCGAGGCCCGGGGAAACCAATGCCCGCACCGACACCATGATGCTGGCATGTATAAACCCGGAACTGCAAAAGGTAGCGCTGATCTCAATCCCGCGCGACAGCCGCGTGGATGTACCGGGTTCGGGTGACAACAAGATCAACAGCGCCAATGTCGTGGGCGGCCCGAAAGCAGCCTGTAGAGCGGTTGAAAAACTGCTGGGCACCAAGGTTGATTACTATGTACTGACCAATTTTAGCGGCTTTGCCAATATGATAGATATCCTGGGCGGGGTTACCATCGATGTGGAAAAAGATATGAAGTACCTTGCCGAGGGGATAAACCTTAAAAAGGGAGTCCAGCACCTGAATGGCGAGGATGCTCTGGCCTATGTCCGTTACCGGGGGGATGCGCTGGCTGACATCGCCAGGACGGAGCGGCAGCAGAAGTTCTTGAAGGCCTTTGCCGAGGAAATGTTCAAAACCAAAACCATCTTGAAAATTCCTTCCCTGCTGCCGGAACTCAAGAAAAATGTGGAGACCAACATGGGGACCAAAACCATGCTGGAACTGGCGAAGCTGGCCCTAAAGTTTTCACCCGGCGACCTCGTGGCTCAGACCCTGCCGGGATACTTCTATGATGATCCTAATACCGGAGCGAGTTACTGGATTGTTGACAAGACCAAATCGAGAGAGCTCATTGCCAGCCTGATGGATGGCCGTAAGGTCGCGGTAATCCAGGAATCGCCCTACCCCGTGGTTAACAAGGACCGTGGCAGGGAAGAAAGCAGACAGGGAACAGAGACTGAAGACCCGGCGAAGCCCGGGGAAACCGGGGAAGCGGAGGAACCGGGGGATGGACTGACACCGGGGATGCCGGAAGAACCCGGCGAGGACCCGGTGGTGACGCCGCCAGAGGACCCCGCGACCCCCGGACAGGTTGAAGAGCCCGTCATCCCGAACCCGGTGGACCCGGGAAACAACCTGGGGCCGGAGGGCTATGTCTAATCAGCTGGATATAGATATCGAGAACTATTACTCATCATATAATACTGTTGGAAGATAAGGATAATTTTATTTGTTATGACAAGAAGCTCCTGTTGCCAGTGACGCCTTACTTACTATTCGATGCAATACTTGGCCATTTTTCGATACAAAGTCATGCGCGAGATACCCAATTCTTCAGCGGCTTTGGTTTTATTGTTGTTGTTTTTCTGCAGACAGTTTCTGATCAACTGCTCTTCCAGCGCATCTTTGCTAATTTTTAATCCCTTGCGCGAAGAAACACCGCTATTTTGATGGGGAATAGTAATATGATCAATGTCGAGCACGCTTCCAGTGGCAATGTTGATGGCTCGCTCAATCACGTTATTCAGTTCCCTGATGTTACCCGGCCACTCATAATTGGCCAGCATCTCCAAGGCCCGATCCGTAATTCCGGTTATTTCCTTGCCCAGCCGGGGGCTGATGGTCTTAATAAAATGATGAACCAGTTCAGGAATATCTTCTGCTCTTTCGCGCAGCGGCGGAATTTTAATGTTTATTACTTCCAGCCGGTAATACAGGTCGAGCCGGAAATTACCCTTCTTAACCTCTTCCAGCAGATTTTTGTTACTGGCGGCGATGATACGGACATTAACCGGGATTACTTCTCTTCCACCCAACCGTACCACCGTACCTTCTTCTAATAAGCGCAACAGTGATCCCTGCAAATCCAGGGGCATTTCCCCGATTTCATCAAGAAAGATGGTGCCCTGATCGGCAAGTTCAAATTTGCCTGGATTTCCTCCTTTACGGGCGCCGGTAAAAGCACCTTCTTCGTAACCGAATAATTCGCTGGAAATCAATTCGCGTGGCAGTGCGGCACAATTAATGGCGAAAAAAGGCTCGCGGGCTCGGCTGCTGGCGTTATGAATCGCCTGAGCAAACATATCCTTACCGACCCCGCTTTCCCCCTGCAATAAAACGTTGGAATTCGATTTGGAAGCAATTTCGGCGCTCATCAAAGCATGCTTGAATTCGTCACACCGGCCAATGATATCTGCAAAAGTGATGGTAGCATGAGCCCCCGATACTCTCTCGATCAGTTTCTTATACTGTTTCATCGGTTGGAGGATTATCACCGTGCCCAGCACTTTGCCGTTGTTGTCGCTAAGCGGTGTTGAGCTGATTGCCACCTTAACCGTGCCGTTTCTGTGCTTGATGATTACAGGCTCACCGGAAAGCCGTTTTTTGCCGGTTATTCGATCAATAAAAAAATCATTGCCGGGATACAGCAATTCCATTATTGGGCGGCCAACCGAGTTATGGTAATCGATTCCGAGATTGCGAGCCGCCACCAGGTTGAGATGGGTGACTCTGAATTCACGATCCAGGGTTAAGACTCCTTCAGACATGGATTCCATAATGGCGGTTTTGTGGAGATTGGCCATTTCGCTGTTCTGATAGGCTTTATGGAGAGCCATTTGGCGTTCGATGGCTTTGGCTGCGGCTACGGCTATGCCGAGGTTGTACCTGTCTTCCATGTAATATGGACTGGCAATACCGAAGACGCCTATCACATCACCTTCATCATTGAAAATGGGAGCCGATGCGCTGTGGGAAAAAGTGGTAACCCGACAATAGTTTTCATATCTGGATAAACGAATGGGCTTTTTCAGCACCACCGCCAGTGAACCGCTGTTGGTTCCCATTACCCGTTCCGACCAGTTGGCTCCTTCAACCATATTGGAATACCCGGCTACCTCCAGGGCCTTTTCCTCACCCAGGGTTGAGATTATGTAATTTTCGCTGTCTTCCAGAAAGAATACAAAGTTCGTATCCCGCATAAACTGGTCCAGGTATTTCATCATTACTGTGGCCTGTTCCAGCAACGCGCTGTTATTCTTCTTTCTTTCCTGCAGTTCGGCAGCGCTTAAAACCACATCACACCGGGGTTTATACGGGTCCGCTCCGAAAGACCTGCTGCGAGCCCAGGACTGCCTGATCTCTTCCGCCAGGGTTATGCCTTCATAGTAACCATTTTTATGCAGGGACTCCCAAATTTTCAAAGTCTCATCCAAAGCGGATCCCTCACCCTTATTGTTACTGGCTAAATGCTCTTATTGTATCCATTCTGTTACATAACACAGCACAGAATCTGACTATTTACCAATAATTGCTTCATTGAAAGTAACCGTAATTAACTACTAACATCACCGCAACCATCTGTCAAGGTATTTGCTTTACCAACTTCCTGCGGTATTGCTGCAAATACTTACGATCCTGCATATAGTCATGGATTGGCCATTTATATCCACTTTTGTGTTGGCGAGCTTGAAGTCCAAGAGCCACCGACTGAAAAGATGACTGTAACTCTTGTGATATAAATGCAACATAAATGTTACGAAATTTACGCAAAAGGAATGTATATTGATGCCCAAAATCACAGTATATGCCTGATTGTCAGCGTTGGCATAAAAATTGCAATGCGCAAATATTGGATTAATAAGCAATATTTAAAACAAATCAAAAACAGCCGGTACTTATGGTATAGGTTAATCCTTTCCCATGGTTTTATAAGAAAGGAGTGGTATTATGAGCACAGTTTTTGCTGAGAGGTCAAAGCAGAATGTCATGTCGCCCAGGATTGCGCGGTTAAAGCAAAAGTTGATGGAAAGCGTTTATGAGGTGGATATTGAACGGGCCCGGTATTACACCCAGGCCTGGAAGGAGACGGAGGGTGCCGCTCCAGCCCTGCGTGCAGCGCATGGTTTGAAAAAGACGCTGCAGAATATGTCCATCAGCATTGGCGATGATGAGCTCCTGGTGGGCGCAAAGACCTTGAAACCTGTAGCCAGTGTATTAGGAGTGGAAAGAGGCACAACTATGCTCAACGCCGCAATACGAAAAGCCATGTTGAAACGGGAAGGCCAGCTCACTCCGCAGATATCCATGCTTTTATCGGGTCTTGGCGGACACAGCGAGCAGTTTGACCATGAGATTTTCAACATGCCGGATGAGGTGTACCGGGAACTGAAGGAAGAAATCCTCCCTTACTGGGAGGGAAGAGATCTCCGGAGCATGAAGGCCGCCCTATGGAAAAAACGGGGTGTTGACCCGGATCTCACTGAACTGGCTTACAGCATCGACCTACAGGGGCACATCATTGTAGGTGTTAAGCGTGTACTCGAAATCGGTTTCAAAGGCATTGGTGACTGGGCTCGAAAGGCTGCCGCAGAGCTGAGTCCAAACGATAAAGACTACCAGCGGCGGAAAGACTTCTATGAGGCGGTTCAGGTGTGTGCGGAGGCAGTATGTGATTTCTCCAATCGGTATGCGGATCTGGCCGAAAAAATGGCGCAGGAGAGCGAAGAACCTAGAAGAAAGGAACTGCTGGAAATAGCCGAACGCTGCCGATGGGTTCCAGCCAATCCGCCCCGCAGCTTTATTGAGGCACTCCAATCAGTGTGGATGACCCAGGTAGTCCTCACCATCTCCTATGGTGATGATAGCGTCCAGACCATCGGCAGGCTGGACCAATGGTTGTATCCATATTATAAAAATGATATTGATAAAGGGATACTCACCCCAGATCACGCCCGGGAACTCCTGGAAGAACATCTGATTAAGGTGTCCCATTTCCTGGTTTTCGGCCACAATAACATCACCCTGGGCGGGGTTGATCGGAACGGAGAAAATGCGGTTAATGAACTTTCCTACCTTTATCTGGACGCTCATGACTCCCTGGGTGGAGGCCTCCGGAAAAGCTTCAGCGTACGGATCTCCCCGAACACACCGCTGGACTTCATCAAGCGCGCCGCCAGAACTTACTGGCAGGGGGCCGGAGTCTCGTTTTACAATGACGAGGTGGTTATTAGAGACCTCCTTGTTGACGGTTATTCGCTCGAAGACGCACGGGATTATGCTATCGTGGGGTGTGCAGAACCTACCGGAAGCTGTAACAACAATGGATATACTGCCGGTACCGGCACCTATCTGATACCGGTGCTGGAGTTGGCTCTATTCGAAGGATGCCGATTGCGAGACGGGAAACGCATCGGGGCGCCTACGCCGAAGGCCAGCACCTTTACCACCTTTGAAGATGTAAAAGAAGCATTTGTAGGGCAGCTCACTTACATTGTGGATGCGGCCGTAAGACATGGGGATATGAAGGATCAGGTAATCGCTGAATATTTCCCCTGTCCCTTGCTTTCATCAACCATCGAGGGCTGTTTGGAAAGCGGTTATGATATTGCCGGGGGAGGCGCTCGTTACAATCATGTCACCCTGGGAACTCAAGCCCTGGGCAGTGTTGTGAATTCACTCGCCGCTATCCGGTGGGCGGTTTTTGAAGAGAAGCTTCTTACCATGGAGGAACTGGTTGAGCATCTGCGCAACAACTTTGCGGGGGCAGAAGATGTCAGACAGATGCTGCTTCGTAAAGCTCCCAAATACGGCAATGATGATCCCAGGACCGACGAACTGGCCCAGTGGTTTATGGAAGTCCTGGAGAAAACGGTTAGAAGTCACAGATCTCCGGTGCTGGGAGGACCCTACCGTCCGATAATGATGTCGGCCGGAACCCAGGTCATCGAAGGATTCCTGTGCGGGGCTTCGCCGGACGGCAGATTAGCCCTCCAGGCGGTATCTAACGGAATATCCCCCGCCAACGGCACCGAACTGAATGGGGCCACCGCGGCAATGCATTCGGTGGCCAAGGCCTGCAAGGCTCATATGAGCGCCGGTTCCACCTTCAATATGACCATGTTACCTTCGATATTTAAGAGCGAGGAGAGCCTCGAGAAGTTCACCAGTATGCTGCTGGCTTATTTCGAACTGGGAGGCCGGCAGGTTCAGATCAATCCCGTAGCGGTCGAGACTTTAAGGGATGCTCAGAAGAATCCGCAGAATTATCCGGACCTGTTAGTCAAGGTTACGGGATACTCATTCCGCTTTATAGATTTATCTACGGCGTTGCAGAACGACATAATTGCACGTACCGAATTCTCTGAGATTTAGAGGTGAGCGAAGCAGCCAGGTGGCCTGGATTGTGGATAGGAGAAGGAGATGGTTTTTTGCCGGCAGCAAATGAGATACGGGGAATGGTTTTCAACATTCAGCGTAATTCCACCGAGGATGGCCCGGGCATTCGTACCACGGTATTTATGAAAGGTTGTCCCATGCACTGCCCATGGTGCCATAATCCCGAGAGCATTAAAGTGTCTCCGGAACTGGTCTGGTATAGTATTCGCTGCATTGGGGCCCAGGCCTGCGTAAGTGAGTGTCCAAAGGCAGCCCTCGCCCTCACCCAGGATGGCATTATTATTGACAGGGGACGCTGTGATGCCTGCGGACAGTGTGTGGTGGCTTGCCCTGCCAATGCGCTGGAGGTTCTCGGTAAACGTATGACGGTGGAAGAAGTAGCCGCGATAGTCTTACGGGACCGGGTATTCTATGAAAAATCGGGAGGGGGTATGACCTTATCCGGAGGAGAGCCTTCTCTGCAGCCTGGTTTTGCAGCCGCCTTGATGCAGGTTATGCGGCGGGAAGGTATCCACGTGGCCCTCGACACCTGCGGCGGCACGAAATGGAAGGTCCTGGAGCCATTGGTAGAGCTCGCCGACCTTGTTCTGCTGGATCTCAAAATAATGGATGAGGATAAGCACCCGAGGGTCCTGGGGGTTTCTTTGGATACCGTTTTANNATCCGGCGGATTGCGCATTTTATAAGAAACCATCTGCCTAACACCACCAGGTACGACCTGCTGGCCTTTAATAACACCTGTTCCACCAAATACCGCCGACTGGGTCAAGTCTGGAGTATGGAAGAGGAAAGCCAGATCTCGAAAGAAAGAATGGATATGCTTGCCGGAATAGCGAAGGAAGAAGGCTTGGATTTTGTTCATTGGTCGGGGATGACAAAATCAAATAAACAATAATGCCTCTTTGCAAATTACGTTACTCAATGGAGGCCACAGATTTATGAAAAGGCACGTGTACCGGTGGAGAGAGTATACGTACGCAGTATCTAAGGAGACCACAGGGCTAGGGGCGCCATTATCGGTGGAGTATCCAGTCAATACCGGAGAAGCACCGTATGGTAACTTAAACACAAAGATTACAATCCATGGAAGGAGAATCAAGCATGATTATTGATGCCCATGTTCACTGGTGGAAAAAAGGTTTCCTGATGCCGGATGAATTCTGGCCCCTTTTTACGGCCGGCCTGGCGTACGCCTACTATGTCCCCTGCGGTATTAACACGACCCCCGAGGAACAGGAGAAATCATTCCTCGACCCGGATGGGAGCGCTCTGCTGCAGCGGATGGATGACGCTGGAATAGACAAGTCCGTTCTCCTGCCTTTGGATCTGGCCATTGTCAACCAGCAGGAAGCCCCGATGGACATTGTATCGATTAACCGCGAATATGCGGAACTGGCTCAAGCCCATCCCGATCGGCTGATCTCATTCTTTTCCATGGATCCACGCCGGGACAATGTAGACGGTCATTTCCTTACCGCAGTTCAGGAGTGGGGCATGAAGGGGCTCAAGCTGTATCCTCCCACCGGATTTTTCCCGGTTGACGACTCTTGCACCGCCTTATACCGGATCTGTATGGATAAGGACCTGCCGGTGGTTTTTCACTGTGCCATTGCCGGCATGTCGCCGCAGCACCATGGTCATCCCGACAACTACCGCGCGGTAGCGGAGAAGTTTCCCGGGTTAAAGATGATACTGGCCCACGCAGGAGGCAGCGATGTCTTGAATCCTGAGGTTTACCCGTTTACTCCCGGGCAGGCTGAAGCCGGCTCCTGGTTTGATGCAGCAATAAATCTGGCGGAGGATTTCGACACCGTTTACATGGATATTTCAGCCTGGGAAGTATACGACGACCAAAAGATCGAGGAATACCTCAAGCGGATCATTAACAGGCTGGGGTCCCTGGACCGGGTTCTCTTCGGGACTGACTACCCCATCTTTTTTGGGATGACATCCTCTCGTGACTGGGTTAACCGCATCAAGGGCTTGAACCTCCCCGAGGATGAAAAGGCCAAGCTGATGGGTGGAAACGCCGCCAAGCTGTTGGGGCTGTAGCCCTTGACACCTCAACATCTCCGGGCGGTGAAACCGGGCCGGATAGTGGGATGTCGATCATAATCTGATTAATCTTGCAGGATTTCTTAATCATCATACAGAAAACCATTACATCATTACTCAGAATATGGGCAAATCCGCAATACATATTGAGGTAAACTATGAAACTGCACAGATACATACTGGTGGTCCTGGATGTCTTTTTGGTGGTATTGTCCTTTTATCTGGCTCACCTGCTCCGGTTTGAATGGCTCATACCCCCGGAAAACCTGGAAAAACTGGTAACCCTGATTCCCGTAATAGCCGGGATATCAGCGGTTACCTTTGTTATTGTAGACCTGTACAACCGGTTGTGGGAGTATGCCAGCATTCAGGAATTGGTGGACATCGTCAAGGCGGTCTCCATCAGCGTCGGAGCCCTGGTAATATCCGTCTATTTCCTCGACCTGGTCAGACTGCCCCGGAGCACTTACATTATCGCCTGGCTCCTGGGGATCTTTTTCATCGGTTCCTCACGCCTCTGGTGGCGGATGGTCAGGGAATACCTGATGAGCAGGACCTCGCAGAGCAGGGTATGTGTGGTGGGCGTAAGCGAAGATGGGGTCCTGGCCGCCCGCCTGGCCAAGAACGAAGTGGTTGGGTTTGTGGATGATGACCTGCGCAGCCAAAAAACGTCGATTATGGGGATCCCGGTACTGGGTACTCCCTCCGAAATCAGGCAGCTGATTAATGCCTACAGTATTGATGAAGTTGTCGTGGCCAAAACCATGAAAGGCCAGGAACTGAGGAATTTAATACAAACATGTAAAGAATCCAAGGTGGTTGTGAAATTGATAAAACAGGGCAATGGGGGAATGGTGCCCAAACTCAGGCCGGTTGACCTGGAGGACCTTTTGGGGCGTCCTTCCGTAGCCCTGGATATCGAAAGCATTGCCGGCTACCTGACGGACCGCACGGTAATGGTGACCGGTGCCGGGGGTTCCATCGGCAGTGAACTATGCCGGCAGATTGGCAGGTACAAACCCCGGAAGCTGGTCGCCCTTGATAACAGCGAAAACAGCCTGTTCGAATTGGAACTGGGCCTCCGTACCCTGCTGCCGGATCTTTCCCTGGAGGTGGTTCTCCTTGATGTGAAGGATCATGACCGCCTGCATGACTGCCTGCAGACCCACCGGCCGGAAGTTGTCTTTCACGCCGCCGCCTATAAGCACGTGCCTATGATGGAGCGCTTCCCTCACCAGGCATGGGCGAATAACGTCGTCGGTACCAGGAACCTTATCGACTGTGCGCAAAAAAGCGGGGTTGAAACTTTTATCCTCATCTCTACCGACAAAGCGGTGGACCCCGCCAACGCCATGGGGGCCAGCAAACGCTTGTGCGAACTGCTGGTCATGCAGGCCAATTCTGTTGGCACCGGGGCTTACTCCGCCGTCCGTTTTGGGAATGTCCTGGGGAGCCGCGGCAGCGTGATTCCAATATTTCAACAGCAGATTGACAACGGGGGACCGGTTACGGTTACCGATCCCAACATGACAAGGTTCTTCATGACCATACCCGAAGCGGTGCAGCTTGTGATTCAGGCCGGTGCCATGGCCAAAGGGGGCGAGATTTTTGTTCTCGATATGGGGGACCCGGTAAACATTCTGGAACTGGCGGAGGACCTGGTGCGGCTTTCGGGGCTGACTCCGGGGAAAGACATTGAGATTAAGATCACCGGCAGCAGGCCGGGAGAGAAGATAGAGGAGGAACTTTTCACTAAAGACGAACAGCTTGACACCACCAGCCATGGCCGGATCTTCATCGCGAGAAACAGCAATTTCAACCGATTTGAAATGGAGCGCATCTGCAAAGAGTTCTTCAGTGAGTGTATGGATAACCCGGTCATTGAGCTTAAGGCCCGCGGGGATTTGGTAACTTAGGCCGGAACACTCAGGACTCGGCAGGAGAACAGCACCAATAGAAAAGAAAACCTTACCACGGTATCTTATCCATATAATCTCCGCGCAGGATCGGAAGTACCTTGGACCTTATCGGTTCGGGTAATTCTTTTAATTTCAAGTCGTCAATTTTTGTGATAGCCGAGGTATCGACCTTGAGCTTAAACGCCAGTTCTTTAACCGTGTAGCCTTGATTCTTGCGCAGTTCCTTGACTGTTTTATTCCGGTTTCTGAATTCAAAAAACATGGTATCTGGCTCCTTTTAGGACTTCCTGTGTACAGTGCAGGATTTCGGCAATTGACAAAGAAAACATTTCATGGCGAGATACGCGCAATGTTAGTGCTTCCAATCTGGTAATTAATTATGCATAGTTATTGTTATTCCTTTTTTAACTATATGGCTGAGGGGACTTCGTTTAATGAAAGAAATAACAGGAGAGATCCGCAACCGAATATTTTACATACTAGTTGCGTTTGCTATTGCGGTCATTGCTTTTGGCTGTATTCGGGGGGCGGAGCAGAACAAGGAGTTTCAGAAAGATTTTATCCAGTATCAGCAAGCTGCCCAGTTGACCAACGAGAACCGGCCCAAGGAGGCAATAGAAATACTGAAACCCCTGCTCGCCAGACACCCCGAAAGCAGCATGATTCTTTATGAATTTGGGATTGCTTGTTATCAGGAAAAGGATTACGAGAATGCAGTCAAATATATGAGAAAATTCATTGATAAAAGACCAACAATTCTTTACAACAAGCAGTTTCTGGTTCAGTATGGAGAGATCCTCTACTATGCTGATAAGTTGGATCTTTCAAAACGGTTTCTTCTTGCCGGATTGAATGGCAACGTTGACCAAAAGAGTATAGCTACTGCCCAGAAATTACTGCAGGAAATCGACCAAAAGAAGAGCCACTAAAGGAGGCCGCCTGCGATTGGCTAAACCCAAGAAAAAAAGACCTGCTGCCAAATCAAGTAATGAGGATTTGCTGCTTTCCCGGCAGGAAAGTGTAGATAACAAGATCATGATTATACTGCTGATAATCATTGCGCTGGTTCCTCTAATAACCAGGATGGTCGTGTTGCCGCATATAGCTCCTACCATAAGCGGGAACATTTTGGATACCGGGATGAAAGGAAATGCTTTTACCTACCTTAAGATGAACCTGTTGATATTACTCACCGGTGCTGCGACCCTTCTGTTCTTGTATAAAATGGTGTTTCTTAAATACCATATCAAACCAAGTTTTATCAACATTCCGACTGCAGCGCTGTTTATCTTGATATTGTTGTCTTGTATGTTTTCGTCATATTCGAGTGTGGCAACGACCGGGATATTTACCCGGCATGAAGGGACGTTGACCTATGTAATGTACATAACTCTGTTCTTCATTGCTGCCAACATACAGGTCAAACCCAAATATCTGGATTATTTCGTTTATGCCCTTGCTCCAATTGTTATAGTAAATGGGGTATTGGGCTTGCTTGGTTTCTACGGGGTTGATATTCTGGAGAACTCTACTATCCGATCTCTAGCGATTTCACCGGAAGTTGCGAAATATCTGACTGAGGGCTCGGTGTTGGATACCACTATTGATAATCCGAATTACGTAAGCGGGATTGCTTCGGTTATATTTATGATTTTTCTGACCAGGTTTTTATTCAGCGAAAGAACTCGTGAAGCAATTATATACTATATACTGTTAGTGTTTACTTTTGCTATGTTGCTTGCTGCAACTTCGGCCAGCGGATTTTTAACCATAATGGTGATAGTTCCTTTTATTCTGGTACCGGCCTTCCTGAGGGAGAGAGTAGTCCCGGTTTTGCTCAAGAGCCTAGGTTTGTTGGCTTCACTTGTCTTGGTGTACATCAAATTGAATGCACATAATCAGGCGGTATACTACAACACACTGGGATCCTTGCCTAATATTACCGTGATTCCGGTTATCGTTCTTGCTGTTGTGCTGGCAATTGTAATTGGAGTGCGCTGCAAAGGCTTTGGGAAGGGAATAGTGGTGCTGGCGGCACTGGTCCTGATTACCGGTATGATTTACAGTGATAAGCTACAAACAATTCCTCCATTTAATCAGCTTAATCAGATAGCTGAAACGTTTGCGACATCGGATCCGGAACCAGTAAGTTTAGTACCAGATGAAAATGGAGTTTTGAATTTGCCTTCACCAAAACCGAGCGTAGATAGCGGCCGATTCTATATCTGGACCGTAACTATGGATTTAATAAAGGAGAGGCCGATTCTGGGGTATGGTTTAGATACCTTAGGCTATTATTTTCCGCATTACGATTTGAAGGGCGCGGAATACATATCAAGCAATATCGTGGACAAACCGCACAATATGTATCTGGCTATGGCTTTCGGATCAGGCATACCTGCGTTGCTGACCTTTTTAATCATAGTAGTTTTATATCTTAAGGAAAATGTATTTCTCTATTCGACCGAGATAAACACACACAGAAAGATTATGCTGCTTTGCATTCTGGGAGGATGTCTGGCCTATCTTTTCCAGGGCAATTTTAATGACTCAATAATAGGGACTGCTCCACTGTTCTGGATTCTCCTTGGACTGGGGATATCATTGCTTCACCAGGAAAAGCATTCGATTAAGGGGAGTAAACATTAACGTAGCTTCATGTTCTGGGTCTTTACAGAGTTTTGAAAGCGTCTCTAAAATAGGTAACAACGCTCAATAACGGTTTGTAATAAATAATCTCGACTTATTTATATATTTGAAGTGAACAGGCTCTTGTAACAGGGGGATGATTGATTTGAAAAGAAGGTTAGGATTTGCACTTTTGTTTATTTTGTTGTTTGCAGTTGCGGGCGTGGCTTACGCTTCAGCTCCAATAACCTTGCTAGTTAACGGTAAAACAATTACTACCGATGTTGCACCTCAGATCATCAATGGGAGGGTCATGGTTCCAATTAGGGCTGTGGCTGAGGCACTTGATGCGGATGTCGCGTGGAATCCGGCCACTAACACTGTATCTATTACCAAGGAAATGCCTCCGAAGCTTTTAAGACTCAATGGAGAACTGACTACCTGGCCCTACTGGTATGAAGACAATAAGCTATATATGGAACGGAGAAATTGCGTCGAACTGCTTCGAACCCGATACGCTTCCCCCTGGTATAGCGTATCGATTTCCGGTGATACTCTGTCCATTAACAATAGAAGCTATTATATACCCGATATCAAGAAGAAGGACGAATTCGTTTTGATTCCACTTGACGAAATTGCGTTCCAAGGCATTTTGAAGTTTGATTGGGACCCGGAAACAGGCAATCTGAGCATTATTAAAGATTAAAGAGTAACGCAGTTTTGTATCCCACTTTACTTTAAGAATTGGAATGGTAATCTTTCTTAATCACTACGCAAAAAGGCAGTTGGCTGAATCGGTGTTATAACTGCACTGTGTTCAGCCGTTGCCCCCCTCATTAAACTTATTCCACCCTTAACGTACCTCATGTAAGCAGATTGTCCCGCTACATTCCTACTTCCTTATTCCAGTAACGTCCAAGTTTCAGAACGCAAAATCAAAAATATATTACTTACCACCGTTTTTTTTGGAACAAAACAAGTATTCTAACCGTCTAGACACATAGCCATTGGTTACATATGCGACCAGATGGAAAGTACAACTCCGAAGGGAGGGACATTGCTCCAAAAAGATGTAACCCCAAAGGGTTGATCACCTAAGCAATCAAAAAATAAAAGGAGGAAGGAAATTGCTGAAACATAAAAGACTGGTAAGCATAATTGCAACCTTAGCGTTCTGCTTAAGCTTCCTGGCACCTGCACTTATCGCACCGACGCCGGCCGTGGCAGGCACCACGTACACTGTAGCAAAGAGCGCACTGGTTACACCGTCCAACCAACCGGAAGAACTCGGTGCAGTAGTTAAGGTTGTCGTTGACGACGTGACGTTGGCCAGCGGAAGCCGGGTTACGGTTCTGTTGCCTACGGAGTGGGATTTCGCAAATAACCACGTATCAGTAGATACTGCACCCGAAGCAGGACATATATCAATAGTCGGTGCTAATACCGGTAACACTGAAGATGGATCAATGGTATCAGTAGCCGCTCTTGGTGGTACCAGAGTAATCCCCATTAACCCTAACAATACTTTTGACTTCATGATGGGTGCACCGGGTGTTTCAGAGCACGGAGCCAATAAGTACTTCTACATCTATTTCAATGGAATTGATCTCAATAACATGTCAGGAGACCTAATTGTAACCTTCGCTGCTCCAGCCGGGTCAGTTTTCTCGAGTGGCACTGTAAACATCGGCAAATCAAGCCGTACTGGTGCAACCCACACCAGTATCAGAACTGTTAAGGATATTACATCCGAAGGTGGAGACCTTGACATAATCAGCATCAGTGAGCTTCGGGGTCGGACCTTTAACAGAACTGGGACTATTACCCTGAAAATTTTGACCAAGGGTGTGACCTGGGACAAAGCTGAGATCGAGGATGTTACTGATAGAACTGTTCCGGGAGTTAGTTATGGATGGTCATTTGCTGACCGTGCAGGCGTTGCAACACAAGCTATTTTTGGAAGTGCAGGCTACACTTTAGACCCTGCTAGAAAAGAGCTTACTTACACACTTAATGGCCTGGATGCCATTAACAACGAGCCAGGCCGGATTTCTTTCGCAAACCTGCCAATACTAATTGATGACGAAACAGCTAAAGTCGGCGAAACTATTAAGATTAAGATCTCCGGAGCCGACATGACAGCTGCAACAATTGATGTTGCCAGATACGTTGACTATGGTGTAACCGTAGAAGAAGGCACAAGCGTCGATATAATCGCCGGTAAGGGAGATCAAGAAGTAGGTACCTTCCTTATTAAAGAATCTGCCCCGGGCAGTCTGATCGAAGGAAGAACAATCAAGGTAACCCTCCCCAGCGGAGCGAAATGGCACGATGCTACCTCGGGCGAACTGGAAGTTATGAATAATGGAGATATTACTATTACCAATCCTACGGATGTCAGCGGTAGCAATGACCAAACACTGGTATTTGAAATCCAGGATGCAAGTGAAAATGACGCTGCAATTCTCGAGTTCAACGAATATACGGTAGACGTTGCTCCAAACTTTGCCGGTCCACTAGAAGTAACTATTTCCGGTTCTGCAGGTGTCGAAGGCAAAGTTAAAATAGCCGAAGTGAAACCGGCTCTTACTATCAGTGTTGACGAAGTTAAGAACATCAACTTGGGTCAGCCCAATCAGCCTCTCGGAGAAATAACCCTGACTGAAGGTATTGCTGAAGGGCTTGAGGTAGGACAATTGGTTCTGCTTCTCGACGATACCTATCGTTGGGCGAAAGAACCCACCGTCAAGGTTACCGAAGGTGATATCGATATTGATGCAGATGTAGATGTTGATGGCGAAAAGCTTACCATTAATATTGATTCAACAAGTACAGAGGCATCAAAGATCGTGATTTCTGACGCCTATGTGGACGCATATAGAATTGCTCCTGAAGGACCTATTTACCTCTCCATAGCAGCCTACGATGAAGGCAATACAGCTATCCTTGACGTTGATGATATTACTGATGGCGACGTTGAGGACGACTGGATCGAGCTCAAGGCTGGCAAGGCTCAAATCGCAACTTGCGTAACGCCGTCTGCTACTTCGGGAAGAACTGTTTCCATGTGGATCGGTTCGAAAACCATGGAAGTGAACGGTAACTACGTATACATGAAGGATGCCGCTCCTTACATCAAGGCTGGCCGCACCTATGTACCGGTTCGCTACCTGGCCGAGGACGCCCTTGGTGCAAGCGTCACCTGGGATGAGGCAACCAAGACCGTAACCATTACCAAGGGCGACAAGACTGTTGTTCTGGTAATCGGCGACAAGGTTGCCAAGGTTAACGGCGCGGACGTGCAGATGGACGTTGCTCCGGAGATTACTCCTGAGGGCCGCACCATGCTTCCCGCACGTTGGGTAGCCGAAGGACTTGGCTTTAACGTAGACTGGATTGCCGCCCAGAAACAGGTACTTATTTTCGGATAACACCGAGAAGAATACCAATTTATAACCAAGGATACCCGGGGAATTTCCCCCCGGGTATCCTTTTTTATTGACTCCCCGGCTTGGCGGGGATATAATTTTAACATATACCGACCCGTGGGTCGGAACTCTGGTGGAGGGATATATCTTGCTTCGTAAAAGGAACCTTCGTACATATTTGAATGTTGTGCTAATGACCGCTTTTCTGTCTGTAACCGCTTTTCCATCCCATGCCCTGTATGGGCAGCAAACAACTGCAGTTACCTCAGTACCCGGATTGACTATTGAGGCGGCTGTTCAGCTTGCCTTTAAGAGCGATCCGGATGTAAAAAAGGCTGAGCTTAACGTGGAGCAGGCCCAGATTGCGCGGGACGAATTAGCCCAACATGTAGACTGGATCCCAACCGGGGGTATGGTGCTTCCGGCTTACCAGGAACTTTTTAACACCTTCCAGCAGGCGGAAATATCCCTGGGAGTGGCCAAGAAGGTACAGGCTACCCAGAAGGACCTGGTCGCCAAAAATGTGATCGCTGCCTATAACCAGGTCATTAAGGACAAAAACAACCTGGATCTGGCGCGGTTGTCGCTGGAACAACTGCGGAAGCAGACGGCGGTAAGGGAGACCAGCAAGGATTTGGGCATGATCTCGAGCTTTGACTGGCAGACTATTGAGCGGGGGCTAAAGCAGGCAGAAGAAGGGGTGAAAGCGGCGGAGGCTACCTACCGCAGTTCCTGTCTGGCACTGAATGCTTTAATGGGCCAATCAAAGGATAAAACCTATGAACTGGTCAACAGGCCCGTGGTTGAGAAGATACATAAGAATTCCCTTGACCAGGAATATAGCCGGGCTACTAATGACGCGGTACTCGTATGGCGGGCGGAGCAGATGCTGGCAATTGAGCTGAGCAAACAGCCCTGGGTCCTGCCGAATGTATCCTCCGACCTGAGCCGAATACTGCTGGAGCAGGCCCAGGTTGACTACGAAAAATCCAAGCGGGATGCGCGGCTCACTATAGAAAGCCTTTACTACGGCATTGATGCCCTGGAGCGGCAGATCCAGGTAGTGAAGGAGACCTATAACCTGGCGCAGGATAAACTCCGGATGGCCGAAATCAAGTACCGGGTAGGCACCCTGCCGCTGTTAAGCATATCCCCGGGCCAGGAGGATCTGATGAGTGCCCGGGTGGAGGCGGAGAAAGCCAGGGCGGAACTGGAGAACCTGCGGGCGGATCTGGCCAAGCTGAAGGCCGATTTCTACTATGTGACCGGTAGAAATGTCTACGAATCAGCAGACTGGAGTACCGGCAGCGGCAGTTCAATTGATTTGGAAACCATAAATTATAAACCCCAGACCGGTAAGCGAATCAGCTTTATTGTTGGGGAGACCACCTATATGAACGGTGACGACGTCATCACCCTGGATACCCCGCCATATATTAAGAGTGGACGCACCTATCTTCCGGTACGGGCCTTGGGAGAGTCTTTGGGGGCCGCAGTATCCTGGGATGATGAGACCCGGACGGTGACGCTGAAGCGGGGGCCTGATCTGGTGGAGATGGTGATTGGTGATCACAACATTCGAATCAACGGCAGCTATACTACCATGGAAGTTGCTCCGGAGATTGTTGGGGGCCGCACCATGTTGCCGGTGCGCTATGTGGCGGATGCATTTGGGGCGTTGATCAGTTGGGATGAGAAAAGCCAGGAAGTGGTGATATTTAGATAGTCTGTAATGAATCGGGCTGTTCCAAGCTTCCCCCGGGGGGTTGGGGAGGCTTTAGTTTTGCTCATCTGACCAGTACATCTTGGGAGGGGTAGTGTTGAGGAGAAGGAAGTCGTCGGTTTTGTTGTTGGGAGTCATACTGATTATGGCCTTATTGTGCCTCGGCGGCTGCGGCAAAGAGGAGGCCGAACAGGAAGTG
>LFRM01163020.1_pt1 | contig 19481 bp, 17 predicted proteins | sample 618341 | NCBI WGS metagenome assembly LFRM01 (sample SAMN03654438, study PRJNA283298) | anaerobic digester metagenome | isolation source: pool of bioreactors CSTR01a, CSTR02a, and CSTR03a thermophilic anaerobic... | place: Denmark: Kgs. Lyngby | collected 2014-05-21 | reverse complement strand
TGGGCTTGCAGCTCAGTCACTGCAGACGCATCATCGGCAGGCGACTTTAACGAACTCTGTTGGGTTATTAGCGAAATAGTCATAATCAATACTCAACTCAAAACGTCAAAAATCAGTCTTTTAAACTGTACTGCTATAACTACAGCAAAAAGCATGCCCAACTTGCAAAAAAACATTAACACCCAGCAATGCACATCATTTCTCACCTCGATTTAAAGCACAAGGCCAGCTCATGACAGATACCGATCACGCACAACTCAACTGGGACGAACACGGCCAGCCTCTATCCAGTCAATTTGATGATGTGTATTTTTCCAACGCCTCAGGACTGGCTGAATCACAGCACGTCTTTATCCAGCACAACCAATTGCCGCAACGCTTTGCTGCGCTAGAAGATGGAGCTACCTTTGTGATTGGCGAAACGGGCTTTGGCACTGGGCTTAATTTTCTCAGCGCTTGGCAATGCTTTAACCAACATGCACCAGCCAACACCCGCCTGCATTTTATCAGCGTGGAAAAGTACCCGCTAAAACGTAGCGATCTCAGCCAAGCCCTGGCCTTATGGCCGCAACTCAGCGAACTACGTGAACAACTGCTTGAGCAATACATCGCCATCCACACTGGCTTTCAACATATCCAACTGGATCAGGGGCGCATCACCCTGACCTTATTGATTGGTGATGCACTGCAGATGCTGCAACAAGTGGATGGCCAGATTGATGCGTGGTTTCTCGATGGCTTTGCGCCCTCAAAAAACCCTGATATGTGGAATGAGCAGGTCTTCGCTCAGCTCGCACGTCTTGCTACAAACACCACCACACTGGCCACTTTTACCAGCGCAGGTTTTGTCCGTCGCGGCTTAATGGCCGCAGGTTTTGCCATGCTGCGCGTTCCTGGCTTTGGCCGTAAGCGTGAAATGCTCACTGGGCAATATCAGCCAGCAGATGATGCAGACACCCCTAAAAAAATCAGCGCCCCCTGGTTTGCTCGCCCTGAACAACACAAACTCGCACCCGAGCAACGCCATGCCATTGTGATTGGTGCAGGTCTTGCCGGTTGCGCCAGCGCTGCAAGTTTGGCGGCGCGTGGATGGCGCGTCACTTTAGTTGAGCAACACGCACAAATCGCCCAAGAAGCCTCAGGCCATGCGCAAGGTATTTTGTATTTAAAACTCTCGGCGCATAACACTGAGCTATCACGCTTTATTCTGGCAGGCTTTGGCCACACGCGTCGTTTACTCGAATCATTCAGCAACACAAAAACAACGCCACGCCTTAGCGAGCAAGCCACGCTCAGCCAAAACGATTGGGATATCTGCGGCATCTTACAACTGGCCTTTAACGACAAAGAACATCAACGCTTTGCCACCTTGGCCGAGCACTTCCCTAAAGATTTATTACACGCAGTCAGCGCCGAACAAGCCAGTGCATTGGCTGGGGTAGAACTTGAGTACAGTGGTTTATTTTATCCACAAGCCGGCTGGGTGAATCCACCGGCATTGTGCCAAGTCCTCAGCCAGCATCCGCTGATCACACTCAAAAGCACCGAGCACGCACTAACCTTGAAGCAAGACGCAGGGCAACACTGGCAGGTGCAGACCGAGAAGGGTCTACTCGTTGAAGCGCCGGTAGTGGTGCTGTGTAACGCAGCGAATGTCGCACAATTTAACCAAACACAGCATTTGCCACTCAATTCTGTACGCGGGCAAACCACGCAATTACCGGTCACTGCTGCCAGTCAGGCCATCAACTGCGTGGTCTGCGCTGATGGCTATATTTCTCCAGCACGCCTGGGTACCCATACACTAGGAGCCAGCTTTAACTTTGACGAGAACAGTCAGCAAGCTACCTTGGCCGAGCATTACAGCAATTTAGATTTGCTGCATGAAATCTCGCCGTCGTTGAAAACCCACTGCGCCACCGATGCTCTGGATATCGCCACCCTGCAAGGTCATGCGGCATTTCGTTGCACCAGCATCGACTATTTACCCTTGGTCGGCCCGATTGCTCAGCATGATGCTTTTATGCAGACCTACGCAGACCTGAGAAAAGATGCACGCCTACCACTGCAACAGCCCTGCCCTTGGTATCAAGGCTTATATGTCAATACCGCGCATGGCTCACGTGGTTTAATTAGTGCGCCATTAGCGGCTGAATTATTAGTAGCCTGGATTTGTAATGAGCCCTTGCCCTTGCCCTTAGAGATCGCCCAGCAATGCCAACCTAACCGCTTTGCCCTGCGCACATTAATGCGAAATCGTTCCCAATAAGGCACAGCAGGCCACAGCCGAGCCCACAGAATCATGGTTTTCTGTTAGAATTATCGCCTATATTTTTTACTTCTGCGTGATATGCGCTTAGAGGATTGCATGACCGTTTCTATTAAGACTGCTGACGACATCGCTAAAATGCGCATCGCAGGCCGCTTGGCTGCTGAAGTGTTAGAGATGATTGAAGAACATGTTCAAATTGGCGTGACCACTGACGAACTCAATACGATTTGTCACGACTATATCGTCAATGTACAAAAAGCCATTCCCGCACCACTGAACTATCACGGCTTTCCAAAATCCATTTGCACCTCGATTAACCACGTGGTGTGCCATGGTATTCCCAACGATAAACCGCTGAAAGATGGCGATATCATCAATATTGATATCACTGTGATTAAAGACGGCTACTTTGGCGATACCAGTAAAATGTTTATGCTGGGCAAAACTTCAGAGTGGGCCGAACGCTTATGCCGCGTGACTCAAGAGTGCCTCTATAAAGGCATTGAAATTGTTCGTCCTGGCACGCGCTTGGGCGATATTGGTGAAGTGATTCAAAAGCACGCAGAAAGCAATGGCTATTCTGTGGTGCGTGAGTATTGCGGCCACGGTATTGGCACAGTGTTCCATGAAGAACCACAAATCCTGCACTACGGTAAAGCCGGTACCGGTTTAGAGCTTAAAGAAGGCATGACCTTTACTATTGAGCCGATGATTAATCTGGGTAAAAAAGAAACGCGCTTGCTGGGTGATGGCTGGACGGCCATCACTAAAGACCGCAAGCTGACTGCGCAGTGGGAGCATACCTTGGTGGTGACTGCTGACGGTTATGAAGTTTTCACTTTGCGTAACGATGAAACCTTCCCTGCTAAGTCCTCTTAATCTGTTGATGGATCAAGGTGCTTGACCAACAAGCACCTTAAGCATAAAACTCGCTGCAAAGCTATACACTCCAAGTGTACTCTAACGATGGCACACCATTGTTGTGCCCTACATTAATTGCTGACTCTGCGAGGTGCTGAATATGTTGCATATGGATCTTGAATTGTTTAATCCAGAAGAATTCCAACGCAAATTGCTTGAGCAAACTCAGCCCATCAGCATATTTCGCAGCGCCATCGAACATGCACGTATGGTGCTTGATCAGCGTTTTCTTGATCAACACGATATCCATCAACTGATTGCAGCGCGCGCCTGGTTTATTGACCAACTGCTGATCCATGCTTGGCCGGCACAAAGCTGCAGTGAAGGTGATTGCAAAGTTGCCTTAGTGGCAGTGGGTGGCTACGGTCGCGCTGAATTACACCCCTACTCAGATATTGATTTACTGATTCTCTTAGAGAATGAACACAACGAACATCTGCATGAGCGCATTGCCAGCTTTTTAACCCTACTCTGGGATATTGGCTTGGAAGTTGGCCATAGTGTACGCACTGTGAAAGAGTGCGTAGAAGAAGCACGCAATGATTTAAGTATTATGACTAACTTGCTGGAAAGCCGCTTAGTGATGGGTGAGCAACGGTTGATTGATCTGATGCGCGAGAAAACAGGCCCGCAGCATATGTGGTCAAGCCAAGAGTTTTTCTTAGGTAAACATGCCGAGCAACGCGAACGCCACGATAAATACAACGATACTGAATACAACCTTGAGCCTAACGTTAAAGGCTCGCCTGGTGGTTTACGTGATGTGCAAACTATTATGTGGGTAGCGCGTCGTCGTTTTGGTATGCGCACCTTAAGCAGCTTAGAAGCGCCTGGCTTTTTAACCCAAGGTGAGTACAGTCTACTGGATCAAGCTCGATCTTTTTTATGGAAGGTGCGTTACGCCCTACATATGCTGGCTGGACGTAATGAAGACCGTTTACTACTGGATTACCAGCATAAAATTGCGCATATGTTTGGCTATGAAGATGATGAGAACAAACAAGCCATCGAGCATTTTATGCAGAAATACTATCGCATAGTGATGAGTATTTCGCAGATGTCAGATCTGATCAGCCAGTATTTTGAAGAAACCATTTTACGCAGTGAAAGTGCTGATTTACCCATTCCTCTCAACGAGCGCTTCCGTATTCGTGGAGGTTATATTGAAGTCTGTAATCCTTATGTATTTAGTGATACGCCATCCGCTATTTTAGAAATTTTTGTCTTGTTAGCCCGACACCCTGAAATCAAAGGTGTGCGCTCACAAACCATTCGCCTGCTGCGCGATCACCGCCATTTGATTGATGATGAGTTTCGTCATGACCAGCGTAATATCGACTTATTTCTAGAGTTATTCAGCTGCCAAGAAGGCATCCACATGAATCTGCGGCGGATGAACCGCTACGGTATCCTAGGACGCTATCTGCCTGATTTTGGTCGTATTGTTGGGCAAATGCAGCATGATTTATTTCATATTTATACCGTGGATGCACATACGCTGAACTTGATTAAACACCTGCGTAAACTGCGCCACCCTGATTTTGCCGAGAAGTTCTCTTTAGCCAGCGCCATTATTGGCCGTCTGCCGAAACCTGAACTGTTATATTTAGCCGGTTTATTTCATGATATTGGCAAAGGCCGCGGCGGTAACCACTCGCAAGTGGGCGCTGAAATTGCTGCAGAGTTTTGCACTCTGCATAAGTTATCCAAGGACGATGCCAGCCTGATTCAATGGCTGGTACGCAGCCACTTAGTGATGTCGGTCACCGCGCAACGTAAAGATATCTCCGACCCTGACGAAATCAATAATTTCGCCATGTTGGTGGGTGATCAAACTCGTCTCGACTATTTATATGTGCTGACCATCGCTGATATCAATGCCACCAACCCAACACTATGGAACTCATGGCGCGCACAATTATTGCGCCAACTCTACAGTGAAACCCGTCGTGCACTACGCCGTGGTTTAGAAAATCCACTGGAGCGTGAAGAACAAATCACCACACGCCAAGCCACAGCTTTAAGCTTGTTGGTAGAAGAAGGCGCTGATCCTGATGCGGTTGAGCAACTCTGGAGTCAGCTCGGTGATGACTACTTCTTACGCCATAGCGCCGGTGATATTGCTTGGCACAGTGAAGCGATTTTGCAGCATGGCAGCAGTACAGAGCCCTTGGTGTTAGTACGAGAAACCACCCAACGTGAATTCGATGGTGCAACGCAGATTTTTGTCTATGGCATCCACCGCCATGACTTTTTTGCTGTCACTGTCGCCACCCTGGATCAGCTGAATCTCAGTACTCTGGATGCGCGCATTATGACCTCAACCGGCCAGTTTGGTATTGAGACTTATATTGTGCTGGATGCTGACGGTGATCGTATTGGTCATGACTCTGAACGGATTAAAAAAATACGCAAAGGCTTAACTGCTGCCTTGCGTAATCCGGCCGACTATCCAGCCATTATTCAGCGCCGCGTACCACGTCAACTCAAGCATTTCTCCTTCACCCCACAAATCACTATTCATAATGATGCGCAGCGTCCTTATACCGTAGTTGAAGTTGTGGCACCCGATCGCCCCGGCTTATTAGCACGTATTGCTGGGATTTTCCTTGAGTTTAATCTGGCCTTGGTGAAAGCTAAAATTATCACTTTGGGCGAACGTATCGAAGACGTATTTTTTATCACTGATGCCCAAGGTCTACCCTTATCTGACCCTGAACTGTGTCGCGCTTTACAAGAAAGTATGATTGCACAATTATCCACTGGTGCCAGTGGTACAGTCACACATTTATCGAACGCTTATTAGTAAGGAATTTTATGGATAACCCGCTTAACGTCATGACCACTTTAATCACCATTGGCATGTTCCTTTTAGCCTTTGGTTACAGCTGGCGTGAACGCTCTTGGGGTGTAGCCTTATTGATGCTAGGTATGCTGTGCATGTTTGGCTCGATTGTCTATCGTGTGAATTTAGCCATTTCTTAAAGCTTACTGCAGAGGTGTGTATGAGCAACTTAACTCTTTATGGCATTCCAGCCTGTGACACTATGAAAAAAGCCCGTACCTGGCTCGATGAACACAGTCAAACCTATGCCTTTCATAACTATAAAAAAGACGGTATCGATCAAGCCAACTTAGAGCGCTGGTGCAACGAGCATGGTTGGGAAAAGATACTCAACCGTGCTGGTACCACTTTTCGCAAACTAGATGACGTCAGCAAAGCCGATCTTGATCAAGCTAAAGCTATTGCCCTGATGTTAGCGCAACCCTCAATGATCAAACGCCCCGTTTTAGATTTAGGTGAGCGCACTTTAGTGGGCTTTAAAGCTGATCTATATGCAGACGCTTTCGCCAACTAAACCACATATCTGGGCCGCTTAAAGCCACTCTTTCACCTAAGGATTTTTTATGTCGCAATCTCTATTTAGCATCGCTTTTGGTGTAGGCACCCGTAACCGTGAAGACCAGTGGCTCGAAGTGTTATTTCCTCGACCTTTACTGCATCCTAGCTCAGTCTTTATCAATCGTATTAAAACGATTTTAGACTACCAGGGTGGCAATCAAATTATTGATTTTAATTTTGCTATGGCAGCTGATTTAGCCAGGGCACTTAAATATATTGCTCCTGAGCAAAGCGCATTATTAGTACGTCTAGCCGAAAGCCGTAAACCCACTGTGGCTTGCGTGCTCGAGCATGACTCACAGCCAGTTTCAGTGCCTGAAGCCTATCTTAAGCTGCAACTCATATCACACCGTCTGTGCAAGCCACATGAAATCAATCTAACAGACCTATATAAAGTCCTACCTAATGTGGCTTGGACCAATCGTGGCGCCGTTGATATTAATGAAGTGGCAGCGCTGCAATTAGAAGAGCGTATTAAAGGCCGCATGCTCGATGTGTTCTCGGTGGATAAACTGCCGAAACTCACTGACTATGTGGTGCCCAAAGGCATTCATATTGCTGATGCGGCACGTGTACGCTTAGGTGCATATGTAGGTGAAGGTACAGTGGTATTGCACGAAGGTTCGATTAACTTTAATGCTGGTACTCAAGGCGCCAGCACCATTGATGGCTGCATTGCCTCAGGTGTGTTGATTGGTGCGGACTCAACCCTGCAAGGTGGCTGCTCAATGTCCAGCACCGCCAACCAAGCGCTGATCAGCGTGGGTCACCATTGTGTGATCAATAGCCATGCGGGCGTAGGTATTTCACTGGGTAATCGCAATACCGTCGAAGCCGGTCTGTGGCTGACCAGTGACACTCAAGTTCAAGTACTCGATCATAGTGGGCAAACGCTAAGAACCGTGATTGCCAGTGAACTCGCTCTGCAGGATGATTTATCCTTCCGCCGTAATCCTGAAACCGGTGCCATCGAATGCATCACCCCTCAGGCTCAGTAACCGCCTAGGCAGCCAGCAGTCACACTCGCTGTGATTGCTGGCACTGCAGCGCCGCACTCGCCTGCTGATCAGCCAATTATTTCTTCTAATGGATTCCTTTGTTATGTTGCTGCACTCCCCTTGGCGTCAATTTTTCCCCGGTATTGTGGCTCTGGCTGAACAGCAACAGGTCTGGCTCGACAGTGCCGCTACCGCGCAAAAGCCGCAGGTGATGATAGATAGGCTCAGCCAGTATTATCAAAACGGTGTCGCCAATGTGCACCGTGCTCAGCATCAACCGGGGGAGCGTGCCACGCGTGCCTTTGAAGAGGCACGCAGCAGTATTGCCAGCTGGCTGCAGGCCGGTGAACAGGACCAAGTGATTTTCACCAAAGGCACCACCGAAGGTATTAACTTACTGAGTCAGGCCTTAGCCCATCAATTGCAAACCGGTGATGAAATCCTGATCAGCGCCTATGAGCATCACGCTAACTTACTGCCTTGGCAGCAATTAGCTCTGAGCCGTGGCCTAAAGTTAAAAATCTTACCCATAGATAGCGCTGGGCATTTAGATATTGATCATGCCATCAGCCAGTTATCACCGCGCAGTCGAGTATTAGCGGTAAGCACATTATCGAATGTCGTGGGTCATCAGCAATCACTGGAACGCCTACTGAGCGCTACCCGTGACATGGGCGTATGGACAGTGATTGATGGCGCACAAGCCGCGGTACATCAACGCCCAAATCTGCAGCAGCTGGATTGTGATTTTTTTGTCTGCTCAGCGCATAAAATTTATGGCCCTGATGGCGTTGGTATTTTGTTTGCTCGCGAGCGTGCCGTCAGTGCATTACGTCATTGGCAGTTTGGTGGCGAGATGGTGCGTGAATGTGATTATCAGCACGCTGAGTTTTTACCTGCGCCCTTAGGCTTTGAGCCTGGTACACCCAGCACCGCCAATATTGTCGCCTTTGCCGCGACTTTGGATTGGTTACAGAATTTAGATAGCCATGCGATTGCTCAGCACGAAGCTGCCTTGCATCATGCGCTACTGGAAGGTTTACAAGCACGCGGTATGCAGATTATTGGTGCGCCCAACTGCGCACTGGTCAGCTTTAATGCTCCCAGCATCCATCACGCTGATTTAGCCTTATTACTTGGCGAGCAAGGTATTGCGGTACGCGCAGGCCACCACTGTGCAATGCCACTACTGAAAAGCTTAGGCTTGGCTGGGGCGTTGCGGGTATCACTGGCGATGTATAACGATGGTGATGATATCCAGCGTTTTTTTAGTGCCTTAGATCAGGCCGTGGAGATTTTACAGTGAGTGAACTCAGTGCAGCCGCGCAGCAGGCTATTGATGACTTTCAAGCCTGCAAACAATGGGAGCAACGCGCGCGTTTGCTTTTGCAATGGGGCACTCAGTTGGATGAATTACCCGAAGCGCAGCGCACCTCAGACAACTTAGTGCATGGCTGTGAAACTCGGGTCTGGCTGCTATTGGATCGACAGACTGAGCCGCTGCGCTTTCAAGTGGCCAGTGAAGCGCGCTTACTACGGGGCTTATTAGCCTTGTTGTTACTGCGGATTGAGGGTTTAACTGCAGAACAGATCAGCGCAGTCGATGCGGTGGACTGGTTTAATCAGTTGGGTTTAAGCCGACAACTCTCACCCTCGCGCAGCAATGGCCTCAATGCAGTCCTGAATACCATGCACGAGCTACTTCAGCAGCCGGCCTAAACGGCGCTCTAGCAGCTGCTCTGCAAGCGCAACCCGCTTATGCATACAACTTAGCCGCGTGGATGGTGCTCGCTGTGGATCGCTTGCAAGCGCGCTCGTGCCACATGGGTATAAATTTGCGTGGTGGATAAATCACTGTGCCCGAGCAACATCTGCACCACGCGTAAATCTGCACCATGATTTAATAAGTGCGTAGCAAAGGCATGCCGAAGGGTATGTGGCGACAGTGGTTTAGTAATACCTGCGGCTTTGGCATGTATTTTAATACGATACCAAAAGGTCTGCCGCGTCATCTGCTGCCCACGTTGACTGGGAAATAACACATCAGTCGCTGAGGCATTCAGCAGTTGCCCGCGCCCTTCTTTGATATACAACACCAACCAATCTAAAGCCGTTTCGCCCAATGGCACTAAGCGCTCTTTAGAGCCTTTACCCATCACACGCACCACCCCTTGGCGCAGATTCAGCTGATCTAAGGTCAAGCTGATCAACTCGGTGACACGCAAACCACAGGCATATAACACTTCCAGCATGCAACGATCACGCAGCCCGAGCAGCTCTTCGATATCGGGTGCGGCTAATAGGGCTTCAACATCAGCTTCCGATAAAGTGTCAGGCAAGGAGCGGCCTATTTGGGGCAATTCAATCTGCAAGGTGGGATTTTCAACAATCAAGCCTTCTTCCAACGCATACTGATAAAATCCCCGCGCACCCGATAAAAACCGCGCACTGGAACGAGCTTTATAGCCGGTTTCTAAACGCCAACTTAAATACTCCAGCAAGGTCTCACGTCGCACCTGTTGCAAGGTCTGGCCACGGGGCAATAACCACTGTGCAAAATGCTCAAGATCACTGCGATAAGCCATGCGCGTATTATCCGCCAAGCCACGCTGCAACCATGCGGCATCCAAGAAACGCGTTAACGCCGATAAATCAGGCCGAATATCAGCATTCATTTAGATTACACCTTATTTTACACATCAGTATTGCAGGCAGTATAAAGGCTTTACAAATACATTCGCACCCACACAGCCGTATGGTTACACTGTACGACCCTAAACTCTTGGTACCCACAGGTTATGTCCAAACACGCATTACAGCCCGCAGGCAACTTTCCCAAAGCCGGTCTTGGTAAACGTCTAGCCGCCGTTTTTTATGACTTTATGCTGTGCATTGCCTTGGTGATGGTGATGACTCTCCTTTACCAACAAGGCATTCTGCGCTTAATCTACGGTGCAGAAGCACTGCAAGTGATGGCCGACAGTCAAATGCTCGATATTGATCCGGTGCTCTCGACTCTGCTATTTTTTTCGGTCTTTGCTTTCTTTGCTAAGTTCTGGACCCATGGCGGGCAAACACTGGGTATGCAAGTCTGGGGCTTGCGCGTACAAAATCCTGATGGCAGCGCTATCGACGTCTGGCAAGCACTGTTGCGCTTTTTAATCGCCATTTTCGCGTGGCTACCGGCAGGTTTAGGCGTCTGGTGGATGCTGTTTGACAAACAAAAACGCACCTGGTCGGATATGTACTCCGGCAGTGAGATTGTGCAACTGCCAAAAAACATTCACAAAAAGTAAAGCAGCTAAGACGGCGTCTGAAATTCTACACAGACGCCGACTCGCACATCTGAATCACTCAGCGACTGGCTCGCGATGAATGTCCAGGGTGTTCAATGCACTGAGCACTTCCGCTAACGGCAGCCCAACCACAGCGCTGTAGCTGCCTGAGATGGTGCTCACAAACACCCCACCCTTGCTTTGAATACCATAGCCACCGGCTTTATCTTGCTGCTCACCCGTGTGCCAATACCACTCGACTTCTTTGCTGGTAATCGGACGGAAGAACACTGTGGTATTGACCCGCTGCACACGTATTTGCTCATGGGTTTTGATGGCAAAAGCAGTCATTACCACATGCGCACGACCCGAAAGCGAACGTAACATATCTTGCGCTTGGGTCTTATCCTGTGGCTTACCCAGAATACTGTCATCCAGCACAACAATGGTATCAGCAGCCAATACAACTGCCTGCTCATCATCTTGCACACTATTAAAACCCGCCTCAGCTTTCTCTTTAGCAAGACGCTCAACATAGGCATTAGGCAGCTCGTTGGGGCGTTGGGTTTCATCAATGCTGATATCAAGGGCAGTGAATTTGATATCTGTTTGAGCTAATAAATCGCGGCGTCTGGGCGATGTGGAAGCTAAGTACAGCGTCATACGTTTTAAACCTGTGTGATCAAATCAGTGGATTTGCAAACTAAGGAAATCGCTCGAGCAATAATATACCTGTTGCGATATTGCAATGACTGCAAGTCAGCTGTTTACTCGTTGAATAATACTTTCAATAGTGATTTATCAGTGCAGCTCAATTTTACTGTAAGGTAACTGACTGCTGAAAACACAAATAGATTCACTTTAAAATCAATTATATTTTAAGCAGTCACAGTTTTCTTAGCTCAGCAAATCGTCTGGAATATTACCGCCATTTTCAGCGATACGCGCTAACACAGTTTTATGCAGCCACATATTCATCTGTGCAGAGTCACTCATCAGCTCAGCTGGACAATTCAATTCTGCAGCCAACTCTTTACGTGCAGCAAAACTGCTATCGATATCCAGCAGTTTTAATAAATCAACAATCGAAGTGCGCCAGTTCAGCTTTTGTGGATTCGCTGCTGCACGCTGTTCAAGTTGCGCAACAACATCAACCAAAGGCACTGCTGCAGATGTAGCCACTGCAACCGGTGGACTGACTGTTTCAACAGACACTGTATCCTCAGTGACGCTTTTCGGAGCAGCTTGCGCTGAACCTATACCGAGTTTGCTAAGAATGCTATTAAAGAAACCCATATGATTCTCCTTTTTACGCGGGTGTGTTGTTGCATTGGATTATATAGTTTTGATTATGGTTGAAAAGCTGCTGCGGGTCACCTTTTAATCGGGTATCACTATTTTTTTGGTTATTTCATCATGTTTTAGGGGTATTAAATGCAACGTGTTGTTATTTTAGTTGATGTACAGAATATTTATTATACGGTGCGCCAAGGCTTTGCCTGCGGCTTTGACTATAACGCTTTTTGGGCAGAAGCCACTGCCGGTCGCCAAGTGGTCAAGGCCATTGCTTATGCAACTGAGCGTGGTGATGAAAAACAACGGCAGTTTCAGAATATTTTGCGCGCGATTGGTTTCGAGGTGAAATTAAAACCTTATGTGCAACGCAGTGATGGCAGCCGTAAAGGTGATTGGGATGTGGGTATTGCCGTCGATGCGATGGAGTTTTCGCACTTAGCGGATGTGGTGGTGATGGCCACTGGCGATGGCGATTTTGATGTACTGGTGGAACGTATCCGCAGCTTACATAAGGTTGATGTTGAAGTCTTTGGCGTGGAAGAATTTACTGCCTTTTCATTGATTCGCGCAGCCTCTAAATTTAGACCCATTAATGGCAGTCTGTTATTAGGCCGCCATTAATATCTCTAGAACGATATCGCAGATGAGTTTAGAGGCTGAGTCAAGCGGTGCGATGAATTGCTAGCAACTGCAGCGCCCCTTGAAAGCCTTGCTGCCTGAGGCCTTTTTGCTGCTGGGCGTTGTAGAGCAATAGCGCCTTAAGCGGGTCACTGTCGGGTAACTGCTTGCCAAAGGTAATGACACTGGGTGCCAGTTTGACCTGCTTTGGCTCTTGGGAAAGATCATTAGCGCGCGCTAACAAATAGTCATGCTGCGGCAGCAGGATATGGGTATAGCCACCATGTAGCGCAAAATTGAGTCCGGCATTATCATAGTCGCCAAAGTACACCAGCGGCTTACCCTGAGCTAAACAGGCTTCACGCAGTGCTTTACAGCCTTTGCTTTCAAGGCCATCACCGCGATAAATCACTAAGGCAGCCAATGCCTCAGGCGGTAAAGTGTAATACTGCGGATGCAAAGCAAAGTACTGATAAAACATATCGCGGTTTTCCACCATCAGCACATATTCAAACTCACTGAGCTGCAGTGTTTGCCAATCAATATCCATCACCCACTGACTGGGCGACTCATTCACCCACTCCGGAAAGTAGGAGCCACAATTGGCTTGTGCAATCAACACGCGCCGCTCCATCGGGGCCAAACCCATGCCTTTATATTCAGCATCAGCACCTTGGCCCTGAGTCAGACGTGAGGTAGCAGATAAATCAACATCCAAACTGAAGAGATTCAATTCGCTTAATGTCTGCTCAATCCTCGCCAAGACAGCTTGATCAAACACCACCTTGCTACGGCCAAACCAACTCTGGGTTTCTAGTTCATGATGATCACACCAGACTAACAGCTGCTGCATCGCTTCAGTCTGCGCCTGACGCTCAGCACGCTGCTTTTGAGCAACGGTGTTTTTAATACGCTTTAAAACGTCACGCACCCGTGGTGCTAAATCCATACTCATAGTAATCCCTCACTTAATAGCTGTAATTCGACATCCTTGATCAGCCGTACATTATTAAAGGGCCCAGCTTGCACATCTTCGTAGTGCAAATGAAAAGCGCCCTGCTCTGGCTCTGATAAGCCTTGATAGTCGGCTATGACTTGGTAAATCCATATTTCTGGATCCCAGTCCAGCTCAGAAGCTTCGAGATAATCTAAAGCACTTTGATTACGCTGCTGATCAAGCACGCTTAAATAAAATGACACAACATCTTCATGCAAAGCATGGCGTCGAGCCAAAATCATTGCATCATCTTGTTCAGGTACCGGCGGCGCAACACTCAACTCTGCAGCGGCACGCTCAGGGCGAGCGGGTAAACGTGCCAATAATTGCAGCATTTCTTGGTTATCATGCTGACGATCTAAAGCAATAGCCACGCTAGGATGCAAGGATGCAGCCTGATTTAACAGGTCCGGCACATCCGTACGCTGCGCATAATCTGCGGGCTGAAAATTGGGTTTATCTTGAAAAAACTGCAGCATACCGCGCACTAATAGATTACGTGCTTGTTGCTGACGAAAACGTGCCATCAACTCATTAAGACGACTTTGCACTTCACGTAAGCTACCAAAGTGACCGCTGACCTGATTCTGTAACTGACGTACTAAAATGTGGCGTAAACCACCGTTACTGCCAGCAAACTTAATCAACTCTTTAAAGTCAATCAGCTTTAAACCATCCAGCCAACGCAGCACTTCAGCATGGGCTTTTTCATTTTCTTCAATTTTTTCTTGCACACTGCTGACAAAGGCAAAGTCGGTATTGAGGCGATTCCATAGACTTTTAATACCGGTGGCAATCCGACTGTTTAAGTCATCCACTTCTTGGCCTAGCTGTGCTTGCCAATAAGCACTGCCCTGATAATTCCCCTTGCCTTCAGCGTCATAAATCTTGCCAACCAGCTTGTGAATATTCAGCAAAAAATCACCGATATCCGCATTCACTTTACGGCGCTGCTCATCAGCGATCAGATGCACAATCATTTGCCGCACCGGATCACTTAAGGTCAAGCCTGAGGCCTCACTCAATCGTTCTAGAATATTGGCATCCATTAACTGATTGATAACGCGCGCGCCCAGCAATCCCTCATCCACAGTCACGCCATAGTAGCTCTTCATCAATAATTCGCCGTGTCTGCCAAGCAATTTTAAGCGCTCAACACCCTTTTTAACGGCTTCACTATGGTAATCAAGCGTACTCATGCAAGCAGGTCCTCTTGCAGAGGTGGCAGCTCATTATCAATATAAATATTTTCTTCTTCACGAATAAAGCGGGTTAAATCAATCAGATAATCGATCTTGCCTGTAACAAAATAATGATGACGATCTTTATACGGCTGATACAAATAACCATGACTGCGTAAGCGATCAAACACCTGCTTAAGCTGGCCACCGACATCATCACTTTGTGATTGGAAAAAACGAGTTTGCACCAAGGCCTGCAACTGCTCACGCAAACTGGGATTATTTTCAATGCGCGCGGCCATATCGTGTCGATTCAGAATATCGTTGGCAGTCAGCACGTTTTCATGACCTAGGGTTTCCTGAGCCAGCTGCAATAGTTTAAGCATTGGAATTAAGCTATCCAAGGTATCTTTAAACTGCTGTGACAGCTGCTCACGCAAGGGCTGAGTGAGCTCACGCCAAGCTAAAAACCACACACTGCCTTCAGGATTAGTGGCTAAACGGCGATTCAGTGGGCGTAAATACTGATCAAAATCATCACGAGTTTGCTCATTTTGCAACTGACGAAACGCCTCACTGTGACTCACTGCACAGACAAAGGCGCCACCAAGTAACTGCTCAAGTAAATCACTGTGTTCCATCATCATTGGCTGATCTCCTGACGGCGCTGCAGTAAACGCTGTGATAAAGGGCTGAGGCGAGGCTCAATTCGCTTAAGCAGACTTTGTGCACTTTTTTCATTGTCTTTTTCAATTAAATAGCGGTTTTTAAACAATGTCAGCACATCTGATTCAGGGTTGGGAAACGCACCAACAATAAAAATATTGTTGTTTTCACAGGCTTTAAATAACTTCTCCACATTGTGATAAGCCAAGGTACCAATTTCATCAATCGGCCAGTGGATAGTCACCTGCGCCTTATCGCGTAACAAGCGGGTAAAAGCCAATAAATACTTACATAAAATCAGATAGGCCATACCGTGACTGGAGGCTTCTAATAACTGACGATCATTACGAATAATCAGATCTGAGCCACCTTCATTCAGATGCAACTCTAAGCGTAATAAGCTCTCAAAAGAAAATTGCTGATCATTACTGAGCAGCTCAGCAACTCGCCCTAATGCGTCTAAGTACTCATCGCTGGGCAATTGTTGCGTATCTTGCTCCCACTCTTGATAGAGCTTGGCAAAATGTTTTAGCGGCTTCCAAAATTTAAGCTCATCAATACTGGAGTAAATCCGCACTTCTGATTTACTGATACCTTCAAGTACAAACTCTTCAGTGACTTCCTCGCTTAAACGTCGGCTTTGCGCACTAATTCGGCGATTAAGGTCACTAAATACATCAAAGAAGGTACTCAGATCAGCGCCATAGTTACTGCCCTGCGCCAGCAAACTCAGTTGTACATCTTGTAAAATTCGCAGCATTTGCTGATAGGCCGCCAAGCGCTGCTGAGGCGAAGGTGTCGGCCCCATCTCCTGCTGCTGATGCCCCCACATATCGAGAAAGTCTTGCGCTGCCTCTTTGAGTAGTTCGCGCTCAAAGACTTGCATAGCGTTTTTAAGCTGCAGATCCAGCTGTTGTTTTTCCTGTAGAGCACAAGCTGTACGCTCAATACGTTCAGCGCAGTCACCCTGACTTTTAACCCTCTCCAAAGTGTGTTTAGGCTTGGGAAACTGCTCCAACTGCTTAAGCAACCCCAGTATCTGTTCACCTTGCTTACGCTGCTGATCCAACTGTGCTGCACTGATTTTAATCGCTGAAGTCGCACTTTTTTTCTGCTCTAAAAACTGTGCCTTGTGTTCGACTAACTGCCCAGACAGCTCGCTAAGCTGCTGTTTAAGTAAGCGTTCTTGCCTCAGTAATTCAGGTTTACGCTGCTGCCAATCGACGCGCATAAATTGACGATAAGCATCCAATTCATCGCGACGCTCTTCAGTATTATTGATCTGTTGGCGAAGATTTTTTAACCGCTGATCGATCTCTTTTAATTTTTGCGGGTCAATCCCTTGCTCGCGTAACTCACGCTCTAACGCCACTTGCAGTTCATGGACTTGCTGATCGTTTTCTTGACGGCGGGTCTGAATATTCTTATCCAGCTGAGCAATCTGCTCGCGCAGTAGATTCAGCGCCTGTTGCCAATCGGCTTGGTATTCCAGCAACATAGCTTTAAAGGCACTGTCATGCTCATACACAGCAGTTTTATGCTGTAACTTAAGAGCTTCTAGCTGTTTCTCAAGCTGTTGCTGCTGTTCTTGCAAGCTGGCTTTACGTTGCTCTTGCAGTTGCTGATACTCTTCAATCTGCCGTTGACGTGCCTCACGAGCAAAATTTAAATCTGTCAGAGTAATATCGCGCTTTTGTCGAGCCTTGTACCACAGTTCCTGCTGATGCTTAGCGTTATTATTCAAGCCTTTTTGTTGATGCTCCAAAACCTCTAAGTGCTGCTCAATATGGCTTATATCCGTCAGCGTTTGTGCAATCACAGCTAATAATGCTTGCTCGTCTTGTGCGTAGATGGGTAATTCAATCGCAGCTAAATCCAATTGCATAGTAAACAGCTGCTGTTGAGTTGAGCTGTCTAATTGACTGGACTCTTTGACTGACTCAATCAGCTTGGGCGCTAAATCAGTGCGCTCGAGTAAGCCATCACGAATGACCTTACCAACACTGTGCTGCCAACCTGGAATCTGGTCCTGTAAAAAGTGGCGCAAGCTGCCAAGCTTAGGCTCTTGCTGCAATTTTAGTTGCGCATAACGCTGTTGCGCTAAGCTTAAAGTTTTGCGCTGTGCACTGATGGCCTCTAAGTGTTGATGCTGCTGCGCTTTAGCCTGCTCACAGGCTGCGTGTAGACGTTCAATATCATCCGCCTGTGCAGATAACTGCAGCTGTACATCATCAATACGCGCTTGCTTCTCATCAAGATTTTGCTGCTCTTGCACAGTTATTAATGGCGCATTTAAACGCGCTTTACTCTCAGCTTGCTGCTCAACAATGTCAGTGTATTTAGCTTGGTAGCCTGCATTCAACTGCTGTTGCTGTTGGCGATCGTCTTGCTCCAATTGCCGCTGATCTTGCATCTGCTGTTCACGCAACTCTTGCTCACTATGACGCAAAGCTTGCTGCTGCTGGCCTATTTTTTCTACAAAAGTATTCAACCGCTCAGACAGCTCTAGCTTACGCGATTCAAAGTGCTGTCGAGAACCGCCCTCAGCTTCACGTAATAATTGCAGATCTGTGGCCCACTCTTCACGCTTAGCACGCCACTCAGGTAACTGATTAACATCGTTTTCTAAGCCTTGCATATCGACCTGAGTAAAGTGTTCATAGCGCACTTCAATATCATTCAGGTCCGCTTCAACGTACTCCAGCTTGCTCGTCTTTTCACTGTGCTGATCGTTAAGAGTGTGCCGTTGGCTTTCATACTGTTCTTCTTTTAAATCCAGTGCGCGTTTAGCCGCTTGAATCTCGGCCTCTTGATCAGCGCAGTGACGCTCAAGCGCAGTCGCATCTTCAATAAGCAATGGCTGCAATTGCCACAGGGTCTGCTCCACAGTATTGAGCATATCCACTTGCGCACTGATTGCTGTGACATCTTGATTGAGACTGCTTAAGCGCCGGGATTGGCGTACACGCTGCACCCATTCCCGCACTTGCGCACCTTTGACCTGAGTGGTGGGTAAAGCCACACCCTCATCCTCAAAAATCGCCGCCAGCATAGTTTTCAAGGTGTCCATTTTGCCTTCTTTGGCATGCACGGCTGACACCAGCTTTTCAATATGACGTAAACGATGCGGGCTTTCTACCAAACTGTAACGCAACGCAGTTTGTCGAATACGTGCTGACTCCACACGCGGCAAGCTACCGGTTAGCAAGCTAAAGTCATTTTGGATAATACTGCGGTATTCACTGATGGTATCAATACGATGTGAAGTATCGATCCCACGTTGACGTAAGCCTGCAGTAAATTCTGCATAGCTGTAGGCTTGACGTTCCTCATTAAAATACAGCTCTGGACTGTAAGCCGCATTGATAAAACGATAGCTCACACCCTCGTCCTTTTTACGGGTGATAGCTACATGGCAAGTATTACCCGTTTCACGGCGGTATTCATAAATCAGATAGGAGTTGCTGCTGGGTAGATAAAACTGATCGAACTTTTTTCGGGTTTTAGGCACCACAGTATTAGGCCGCTCACCATAAAACACTGGGATCAAACGTTGCAGCGTGGTTTTACCTGAGGCGTTGGTACCACATATATTAGTGTGACCATCCAGATCCAGCTCAATGACACCTTGCAAGTGGCCATTGATCATAATGATGCGTAATAGGTGAGACATATCGACTGCGGGCTCCATTGTGAATCTGCGAACCTAGGCTGTGTTCGGCTCTTAAATGGACTAAGAATACAATAGTTTGCCGCTATTGGAATGCGCGTTAGGTGATTTTTAGTTCTTGTAGGGCGGGCATTTATGCCCGCGCAGCAGGGTTGCAATCTTACCCATGGCCCGTTTGCAATGG
>LFRM01205019.1_pt1 | contig 19489 bp, 20 predicted proteins | sample 618341 | NCBI WGS metagenome assembly LFRM01 (sample SAMN03654438, study PRJNA283298) | anaerobic digester metagenome | isolation source: pool of bioreactors CSTR01a, CSTR02a, and CSTR03a thermophilic anaerobic... | place: Denmark: Kgs. Lyngby | collected 2014-05-21 | reverse complement strand
CTAACGTATAAACGTTATCTAATGAATCTTGCCAGTTCATAAGAATATATGGGTTTGTTCCATATGTTCCTGATGAATAAGCACCTGACCGCTTGTTTTCATTTTCTACTAAATCCATCCAACGCTCATCAAAGGCACGTTTAACAACTGAAACGTATTCTTCTCCAAGTGGTGCTAGTGCTTCAATAATAATCTCTTTAGCAGCTTCTTGGGTAAACTTAATATCTACTTCAGCTACTAGAGGTGTATATAGGTCATACATATTGATTTCATCTAATCCTAATACATCTTTTCTCACTGCAACATACTCGTGTAGTGCGTCAATATTATTATTAATTGTTGAAACCAGCCCTTCATAGACTGACTCATCAACATTATTCGCAAATAATGCTGCGTGTCTTGCTGAATTATAGCCTCTAATAGTTGCATTTAAGTTTCCTGCTTTAACATTACCTGCTAAAACAGTTGCTAAAGTGTTCTTATTATCACCATAAGTATTATGCATACCCATGAATGCTTCTCTTCTCACATCTTTATTAGCATTTTCTCTTAATTTAGCATATCTTCCATAAGATAGTTTCATTTCAACGCCATTTTCATCTTTAACAATTGGCATCTTCATTTCTGAGTTTGTATAAACGCCATAGATTTCATCAAATAATGATAATGTTCCTGATGTCATCGCTAGAATACTTTCTTCACGATCAGTTAAAGTATATGGACGACGTGCTAGTAAACGTTTAAAGTAATGTTTGTAGACAGTTAATTCATCATTTGAATTGATATAGTCATCTAATACTTTTTCATCAGCTTCTAGGATTTCTGGATCAATAAAAGCAAATGCCGCTTCAATATTTGTAATTAAGTTAATTGCACGTGTTTGCATAGCTAAGTAAGTTCCATTTGAAACATCTGTATCAGAATTTAAATGAGTAAATACATATAAATGCATTGCTTGCAGTGACACTGCTTCTGAAAACTTTAATAATTCTAATAGTGTATCAGCACTATCTAAGATATGTCCTTTAAACTTTTCAATTGCGGGATATTCCGCTTCTACTTTTTTGTATGATGCTTCCCATTCTTCATTATTTTTAAAAATAACATCTAGATCCCATGTATCTTTGATTGCTACTTCAGATCTTTTTGGTAAATTGACACTCATTTTCTCACTCTTTTCTATATGCTATATTATACATGATATTTTCAGTGGTTTACATTTAAATGTAAAAGTTTTCTTTTAATTCATCAAGGATTGTTTTATTATTCGATGCGAGTAAATCTGTACGTTTAGCATCAAAGACAATTTCATCTTCTAAGAAGTTATGGTAAGCACCAAGTTCATTTAAAATAACTAACCCAGCCGCGAAATCCCAAATACATAGAGTATCAGAAATATACATATGAATTCGACCAAGCCCAATATGTGCAAGTCTTAAGGCTGCTGATCCCATATTACGGTGTGAAAGAATTGAACTCGACATTTTCGTTAAGTCAGCTATACCCTTTTTCTCCAAACCAACAATTGTTCTTAGTGATACATCCACGATTGCTTCACGTAAAGTAACTGGTTGAACATTTTTTACTGGTTTATCATTTAAAGTAACACCTTCATTTAAAACGCCAACAATCATTTCATCATTTACTACGTCACAAATAACTCCAATTTGACCTACCTTATTATGGTAGAGTGCAACTGAAATAGCAAAGTCACGTAACATATAGACAAAGTTCATCGTGCCATCAATTGGATCAATAATCCAAACATATTCTTTATCTTCTATTGGTACCGTATTTTCTTCAGTAATAAATCCATCATTAGGATAAGCTGCTTGAATTCTTCCAACTAAAAACTCTTCAACTGAAACATCCACTTCAGTAACTAAGTCAGATTGATTTCCACCTTTAATATCTACATTATAATTAGCATCTATTTTGGCTAAAATCATCGCTTGTGCTTCTCTAACTAGGGCTACGATAAATTCTTTTCTATTATTCATTTTCTCATCTTCAATCTATTTTATATTTTATATAATCACTTAGTATCTTAAAGTGATTCTCTGCTAATTCTTGGCTCTCGCCTATTGCAGCATAGTATACTTTAATTTTCGGTTCAGTACCACTTGGACGAACAGCAATCCAGCCTAACTCTTCAAAGAATACTTTAAATACGGTCGCTTTTTCAAAATCTAAATGGTTAACTGCATTACTTGTAATTGATTCTTGCGTATCATAGTTTTCAATTTTAATGATATTACCAAAGTCATTTTGTCCAAGTGTTTCTGAATAAAACTTATTCATAATTGCTGCAACTTTCTCAGCACCATCAAGTCCTGCAACTGTAATACTTTCTTGTTGATCAACATGATAGCCAAACTCTGCATATACTTCTTCTAAAACATCAATTAGAGTTTTACCTTCTAACTTAGCGTGAGCTGCGATTTCAGCTAAGAAAAGTGTTGCTGAAACTGCATCCTTATCACGTACAAGTGGTAAAGGTAATGAACCATAACTTTCTTCATAAGCAAAGATGAAATTATCTAAGTTATCTGCTTCATCAATTAATGTTCCTAGATATTTAAATCCAGTTAAAGTTTTATGCATTGTTGCATTATATTTATTAGCAATCTTATCGCCTAAATCACTCGTAACAATTGTGTTTGCAACAAATGGTGTTTTTGGTAGACTATTGCTTTTAACACGTTTTTCAAAGATATAGTTTAAGATAATCGCTGTTGTTTCATTTCCATTTAGTAATCTAAATTCTCCATCATGTCTTACTGCCACTCCTAAACGATCTGCATCGGGGTCAGTTGTAACAACGATATCAGCATTGTTTTCTTTAGCAAGCTTAATTCCTTCAATATATGCATCAGTATCTTCTGGATTTGGTGATAGCGTATTTGAAAAGTCACCATCTATATTTGATTGTGATTCAACTAAGCTATAGTTATAACCTGCTTGATCTAACAGTGCTGGAATAACATTAATACCTGCTCCATGTTGCGGTGAGTAGACTAGTGAAAATTCAGCATTTTTTACATAATCTAATTGTTGCGCTAATACTTCATTACGATATTTATCGATTAGAGCATTGTCGATATGTTTAATTAGATTTGCTTGTTCTGGATTAGCTTGTGTTTCAATATTCAAATAATCTTCAATTTGATTAACATTTTCAACTACTTGATTAGCTAAACTTGTGATTAATTGGCAGCCAGCTTCATTATAGACTTTAAAGCCGTTATATTCTTTTGGATTATGTGAAGCGGTAATATTGATTCCTCCACCGCAATTTAATTCTCTAACTGCGTAAGATAGTAGTGGTGTCGCCATTACTTTATCGTAAATGAAGACCTCAATATTTTGTGTCGCTAAAACATTAGCACAAATTTCCGCAAACTTTTTTGAGTTGTTACGGTTATCATATGCGATTGCTACACGTTTATTGAAGTTTCGACTGTTTACAAATTGTGCAAATGCTAAAGCAGCACGTGCGATTGTAAACTCATTAATTCGATTAGTACCAAGGCCCATAAGCCCACGCATTCCTGCTGTACCAAACTCGACATTTTTATGAAATGCTTCCTCAAGTTGCTCAGGAGTCATCATATTTATTTGATTTTTGTACTCTTGTGAAACCTTATCACTATTCATCCATTGCTCGATTGTTAACTTTGTCATTTCCCCACTACCTTTCCATAAAAAAAGAAGGCTGCGCCTTCTTTAAACTTTTACTAAGCTATTACTTTTTGCGCTTGTAATGTTTCTCTAATTGTTTCTAATGCTTCTTCTTCATCTTCACCATCTGTTTTGATTGTTATCATAGCTCCTGGTGTTGCCCCTAAAGAAATTATGTTTAGAATTGATTTCATATTTACTTCTTGACCGTCAAATCCGATAGTCACGTCGCTTTTAAATTTACTTGCTACTGAAACTGCAATTGTTGCAGGTCTAGCGTGTAATCCTACTGGATCAATAATTTCTGCTGTAAAACTTTTCATAGTCTACCTCCATCCTACTGGTTATAATATATACTAAATTACACTTTTAAGCAACTAAAATAGATTATAGTTTAATTATATTTTCTATTTCAGCTAACTTGGATACATCCTCGATAATAAAGGTGTCTTTCGTGTATTTTTGAGTGGTATTACCCTTCAATTCATTCTTATATTTAGTCTGAGCATCGAGTTTGCGTGGATTAATGATTACGCTACCTTTATTTGCTGTAACCGGTTCAACAAGAACACGTTTAATTTTGTTTCTTAAGACTTCTTTTACTAATTTATTATCTTGATCTATTTGGATAACGCGACGATCAGTAATGTAATAAGTAAACTTTTCATTCTTCTTACCATTAGCGATTGCGATAAAGTATGCGACAAAGCAAATTATCGCTCCAATAATTGATCCAATCGTAATGATGTTCAAGATGAAATCTTGCTTACTTGCATAAGAGTAAAATAATGCGACAGCGACTAAGATAAACCCTAGCCATAATAAATAACGTGATCTTCTACCTGCTTTTAAATGCGGTATTGATTCAACTTCAAGTTCAAGTTGCTCATTTGGATATAATTGATACATAAAAACCTCCCATTAATACAACTATTATAGCACTATTTTCTTATTTGTGATAAGGTTCGTTGGCCAATATTTTAAACGCTCGATATACTTGTTCAAGGACAATCATTCGTGCAAATTGATGGGTAAAGGTTAGACTAGATAGTTTCCATCGATAATTTGCTCGTGCTTTAATGGTTGGACAAAGCCCCATCGAGCCACCAATAATAAAGCTAATGTTTGATCCATGATTTAAGAATGCATCATCAATCTTTTCGGCAAGTTGTGGACTAGTAATATCCTTACCATCTAAATCTAAAACGATAACGAAGTCACGATCCTTAATTTGCTTCTTAATTAATTCAGCTTCTTTAGCAATCGCATCAATACTTCCTGAGTTAGTGAAATCTTTTAACTCAGTTATTTTTAGCTTATGATATGGTTGAATACGCATTTCAAACTCATCACTAATTGCCTGCATTGCTTTTTCTTTTAACTTACCAACAACAACTAAATTTATCATTCCAGTGTTACATCAATTTCTAATGCTTCATTAGCTCTTTGAATTGTCAGTGATAAGACATCACCTTTTTTATGTTTATATAAGTTAATTCTAAAGTCTTTAAATGATACTACTTCATCTTGATTGATTTTAATAATAATATCGCCAACTTCAATGCCAGCTTTTTCTGCTGCACTACGATCAATAACATCGGTTACAACAATTCCATCTTCAACATCGAGCGGTAATCCGTAGTAAGATCTTTGTGCCATTGTAAAGTCACTTAATGAGCGCGCTGATAAACCGATTAATGGTCTAACAACTTCGCCTGTTTGGATTAATTGTTCAACAATTGGGATTGCCTCATTGATTGGGATTGATAATGCCATCCCTTCAACACTTGATTGTGAGATTTTCATTGAGTTAATACCAATTAAATCTCCGTTTAAATTAATTAGCGGTCCACCTGAGTTACCTGGATTAATCGCTGCTGTAGTTTGAGCAACTAACATATCCCAGTCATCAACACCATCTTTGTTTAGATCAACACCAAGAATACGGTCAATACCTGAAATAATTCCTTCACTGACTGAGCCGGAGAATTCAAGTCCGAGTGGGCTTCCGATTGCTAAGACCCATTCGCCTAATTTAAGCGTTGATGAATCACCAATCGTAAAGGCTTCTACTTTGAAGTTTGTTTCAACTTCAACGACTGCTAAATCGGTGAAGATATCGCCTCCGATAACTTTACCTACGATTGTTTGACCATTGGCAAAGAGGACATCAACTTCTTTGTTAGTTGTGACAACGTGGTAGTTAGTAATAATTGTTACTTTGTATTTGTCGCCATCTGCTTTTGCTTGATAGATTGCGCCTGAACCTGAACCACTACCAGTTGCAATCGCAACTGTTTTTAAATTACCTTTTTCCGCAGCTTTGGTTAAATCTGTCGTTGCATAAGTTGAATTTTGTACGACTGTATTGGAATCATTTGGACCATCAACTAGTTCTGGTTTCTGATATAACTTAGTAGTTAAGAATAAGTTCCACATTAATAAACTTATTGCTACTAGCGAAAATATAATTGTCTTTTTATTATTTTTCATTGTTATTGCCTCCATATATAATTTCGAATTGCTTTGCTGCTCTGACATTTATTGCATCAAATGGCAGTGATTCGCGCATACATTTAACTGCAAGTTTTGCATCATTAGCTTCCTCACTTAAGTGAGCTAAAACAACTTCTTTGGTTCTTGGGGTAACACTTTGTGATAATACTAGACTAGCATCATCATTACTCAAGTGACCATCCATTGCCATAATTCTTTGTTTTAGCATAAATGGTCGATTTGTTTCCATTAACATGATTGGATCATGATTTGATTCAAAGATATAGTAATCAGCATCAAAGATTTCTTCTAAGTGTTTATCCTTAAAGTAGCCTGTATCTGTTACATATACTAATTTTTTATCATTACTTTCAATAATATAGCCTAGCGTTAAAGCACGGTCATGTGAAAGTGTGATTGATTTAATCTTAAAGTTTCCAATGGAAAATTCTTCTTCGCCGTAAAGTTTCTTTTGCTTGTATTTATCGCCAAGAAACTCTGGTGTATACATTGTACTATCTTTAAAGAGATTGATTCGATTGATATGATCACCATGTGTATGAGTAATTAGTAGTGCATCGATATCTTTATAGTCAACTTCAATTTCTTTAAAGCATGCTTTTAAGTGACGATCTGTCGTTCCAGCATCGATAACGATGGTGGAGTCTAAGCTTTGAATAACTGTACAGTTACCTTTGGAGCCACTTGCTAATATATAGTATTTCATTAGTAGCCCACAACCGTACTTGGATTTATTAGTGCACCATTTCTTGTAACCATAAAGTGAACATGGGGCCCGGTCGCTAGACCTGACATACCAATCTGTCCAATGACTTCTCCACGATCAACAACTTGTCCTGGGCGAACATAAGGTCTTGTATTCATATGACCGTAGTATGTACGGTAACCATTGTTATGGTTAATCCAAACATAGTAACCATTAATTCCATGGTAAGATGCTGTTTCAACAACACCTCTATCGGCAGCTCTAATTGAACCATAGCGGTTAACAGCATTTTGAAGATCGATCGCAGTATGTCCTCTATAGCAGTACCAACCACATGTTAGTATTGCATTATCAACTGGTAATCTAAAGCGGCCTGAACCAACTTTTGGCATTACCATTGTTCCACGTTTAATAACTTCACGAACTGGCTCTTTTAAAACCGTTGTTTCAATTGGGAACGATCCATCTTTTAGTTGACCATTTACATAAGTTTCTTCATAAGCAACTCGGTTTGATCCTGTTTCTTCATTAACAATTGTTACTGTTTTACCTTCTGCTAAAGTTGGATCTTCAACAAACTGTGCTGATGCAGCATAAACAACTTCTTTTTTAACATTACGTCTTTTAACGATAACGTTAATTGGTGAATCAAAGAATGTAACATTTAATTGGTCACCTTCTTTAATTAATTGCTCACGCGATTTAATATGCGGGTTAATTGTTAATAACTGTTGCGGAGAAATACCTGCTTTAGAAGCAACCCCATCTACAGTATCAAAGGCTTCGACAGTATAGTATTCTTTTTCAGTTCCATATCCATATGATAGAAACTCAGTAATTTCTCTTTGATCTTTATAAATATTTTCTTTTGAAGCATAGCCTTTTGTAATCGTTGATTTCTCAACAATTTCTAAACTTAAAGCTGTAGTAGAATATTCCTCTGGATCATACCGTACTGCTTCACCGACTTTAATAAATTCCATTTCTTCTTCTGATATGAAGTTTAATAGATATTCTTCTTTAGCTTTTTCAAAGTCAGCTGGGTCTTTTACATAAATAACCGCTCCATTTGAAAATGTGACCTTATTTGATTCAATTGCTAAAAGGTCATTGTCGACGATATAATCAATTATTTCTTGATCAATATTTTCATATTGAAAGTTCAACATTTCTTCGGAAATAAAAACATCTTCTCCTAGTACTAAGTTTGCATCAGGGAAATCATCCTCATACTCTTCTTTACTAACGGAAGCAATCATATCTTCGATTAATGTTAAATCTGTTACTACACCCACAATCTCGTTTTCAGCATAAAGTACTTGTTGCGAAATAGGGCTTTCTGTTTCCGAAACAATTTCTTGCTCTAAGATTGATTGGTTGGTAACTTGTAATATTCTACTTTTGTTTAAGCTTGGATTATCGTTCGCTTTAAGGGTCTGTGGTAAAACTACGATTAATAGACTAATAAAAGCGATAGCTGCTAAAGTAGATATTAGTTTTTTTTCATTCATTAAAAATTCACTCCTGGTTGATTTACTCTTGAGAAGAATTTATTGATTGTCTTATCAAATACTAGAGTAACGTTTGCTAAGGAGCCATTACGGTGTTTAGCAATAATTACGTCAGTATCTTGTTTATCTGATTCTTCTTCCATATTGTGATAATCTTCGCGGTATAAGAACATAACAATATCAGCATCCTGCTCAATTGCTCCTGACTCACGTAAGTCAGATAGCATTGGACGTTTATCTTGACGCGTTTCAACACCACGAGATAGCTGTGAAAGTGCTAGTACAGGAACATCTAGTTCACGTGCTAACCCTTTAAATGCTCTTGATATTTCTGATACTGCCTGTTGTCTGTTTTCAGCATTTTTACCTGAATCCATTAACTGTAAGTAGTCAATAATAATAACACCAAGATTGTGTTCCGCTTTTAGTTTTCGACACTTAGAAAATATTTCTGAAATTCTTAGTGAGGGACTATCGTCAATATATATTTTTGCCTCTTTTACTCTACTTGCTGCTTCATAAAGGGCATTCCAGTCTTTATCTGTTTTAAGCGTTCCATCACGTAACTTAGTTCCCGCAACTTCACTCTCAAAAGTTAAGATTCTCGACATTAATTGCTCAGCTGGCATCTCTAGTGAGAAAATCGCTGATGGTAGGTTATTGTACATTGCCATATTAGTTGCTAAGTTTAGGGCAAATGCCGTCTTACCAACTGATGGTCTAGCTGCCAAAATGATTAAATCCCCACGTTGGAAACCACTTGTAATCCGATCAAGATCTTTATAACCAGTTTTCATACCAGTAATACCTGTTCCTGATTCACTCTTAACCTTAATTCCTTCTAATACTGTTTCAACAACTTCACGTGCTTCTCTAAAGTCAGAACTACGACGTGATCTTGTAACGTCAAGAATTAACTTTTCAGCCTTATCCATAACATCATCAACTTCACCTTGATTATTGAAAGCATCACTAGTTAAGTCTGTCATAATTTCAATTAATTGACGTAACTTAAACTTATCAATAATAATTTCAACATAGTGTTTTAAGGTTGAAATAGTTGTTGCGGTATCCGTTAATTGAATAATGTAGTCAATCCCACCAATAGAATTTAAAAGGTTTGAATCTTTTAACTTATCAATTAAGATTGTTCCATCAATAGTAATACCTCTTAATGCTAGATCATTCATCGTTTGATAGATATCTTGGTGAGCAGGTAAGAAAAAGTGCTCAGCTAAAAGACCATATTCAAGGGCAGTATTAATTGCTCCTGGATATAGTATTAGCGCACCTAAAATTGCACCCTCAGCATCAATACTTGATGGTAGACTTTTAAACATTTATTTCTTTTCCTTAATATTTACATTGATTGTAGCAATTACACCTTTGTATAATTCAACTCCAACTTTATTTACACCTAAATGACTATATGGTCCATTGTCTAAAAACTTACGACGATCAACCTTGATTTTAAAGCGTTTATTTAATTCGCTTGCTACTTGTTTTGAAGAAACTGAACCAAATAACTTACCTTCTTTACCTACGTTTAAGTAGAAGTCTAAAGATAATTTTTCAATTTTTTCTTTATCAATTAATGCTTGTGCTTTTTTGTCATCTTCTTTAGCTTGGTGTTCTGCTTTTTGCTCATTTAGTACGTCCATGCTTCCTTCTGATGCAAGAACTGCTAATTTATTTCTTAATAGGAAGTTTCTTCCATATCCAGGTGCGACTTTTACAACCTCACCTTTTTTACCTACATTTTTAACATCATCTAACAATATCACTTTCATCGTTATATACCTCCTCTAAATACGCTTCGATTACTTCATTTAAATTCTCAATTACTTCTTCAAAGTTTAATTCTTTAATTTGGACTGCAGCAGCATTGAAGTGTCCGCCACCGCCCATTTTTTCCATTATTTTCTGAACATTGAAATCTCCGCGTGATCTTGCTGAAATTCCAATTGTATCGCTTGCGATTGATGAAATTACAAAGACTGCTTTAGTCCCTTGAATAGCTAGTAATTCATCGGCTGCATTCGATATTAATTCTCGTGGAATTATTGTGCCATCATAAACGGGCGCTAAGATAATTCCATCATCATTTCTTCTAATTATATTCGCAATAATTTGATTCTTAAGTTGAACATCTTCATAAGTATCATCTAACATTTCATTGGCATAGCGAGCATCAGCTCCATAGCCTTGTAGTACTGATGCTGATTCAAAGGTTCTCGAACCAACACGATTGATAAATCCATTCGTATCTACCACAATTCCAGTATAGACTAGCGTTGCTTCCAGTGGCGTTAAAACGATTCGACGCTCTTGATAAGCTAATAACTCAGTAACTATTTCTCCGGTTGAACTTGCTGCCGATTCAATATAGGCAAGCAGTGGTTGGAAGTTATAGTCTGCTCGACGACGATGGTGGTCGATAATCCCAATGCGATTTGCTTGTGCAATTAATCTTGGGCTATTTGATACCGTATCGTTGTGGTGATCTAATAATAGTACTAATGATTCATAGGTTAGTAAATCAAGGGCTTGATCTTCATCAATGAAATTATGATTTCTACTTAATACCTTGGCATGTTTTTCTAGTGATGTTTTAAGTTTCGATTCTATTCCACCAGAGCCAGTTACAATATAAGCATCGCGTCCTTGCGCTTGGATGATCTTACTCATTACAAGTGCTGATCCGACACAATCAAAGTCTGCGTTTTTATGTAAGACAATTATTACCCGGTCACTATCATTAAAGAGATCTCTAAATGTTTGTGAGATAACCCGGACACGAGCTTTGGAACGACGCTCACGTGATTGGCTATTTCCACCATAGTATTTAATGTCTTCTCCAACATTTCTGACTGCGACTTGATCACCACCACGACTCTGAGCTAACTCTAATAAATCATTTGATATTTCTTCTAGTTCTAAGTAATTAGATGATCCAAGGGCAAACCCCATGGATAAGGATAATACTAGGTCATTATTTTGAGCTTCTTTTCTAATTGTATTCATTATTGAGAAGTTCGAATTTCTAATTGATTCAAATGTCTTATAGTTAATCATTAATAGGTAGCGGTCATTTCTTAATCTTCGAATAAAGATTCCAAGGTCACTAGCCCAATTTAAGAGGTTCTGTTTTACGATTGAATCAATATAGTAAACACGTGATTCCTCTTCATACTGTGTATATTCTTGATAGTTATCTAAATGAATTAGTCCCATTACTGGTGCCTCTGCATCATACTTCTCAGTAATATTATATTCTGATGTAATATCTCTGAAGTATAAGAGTCTTGATTCACTATTTCTAACAATATTAAATACGTAATTATCATACTTGGCATTAATCACATCAACGTTACCATTGAATAGTTCAACCGTTGATGGTATCCAAGATGTTACTTTTTGATCTTTATAAGCAATGCCATTTAATTGGAAATAGTCACTCATCCAAATGATTTTATATTCTTCATCGTAGATTACAAGTCCAAGTTTACCAATTAAGAAGGCAGCGTATGTTTCTGCTTCAACAATATCTTTAATATTGACTATTTGTTTTTTTAATTCTTTCTCATAGACGGATAGAATATAAAAGATAATGGCACTTTCAAATACTAAGAGCCCCATAATTATAAATGTATGCTCGCCAACTCCAAAGAAGAAAATATATACTGTGAATAAGGCAATTTGAATTAATATACCAACTATTGCAGTGAATTTTAACTGCTCTAATTTATCTTTCATTTATCATTCTCCTTACTATCATATTTCGAACCTCAGTAAATACATTGACAATACCGAGTCCAAACATTAAATATGGCATTCCAATCATTAGTATGGCAACTAATATTGATAATAGTGGAACTTTCACATAAATAGTGAAAGTCAGCGCAAGAATTAAACCCATAATTATAAAGACTAGTTGAATACTAAATTGTACTATTATTATAACATTTTCGTATGCAGTAATATTTGAAAAATTAAACACATAAGTGATTAATAATATAGCAATTAGAATTAAGCCTGTTTTCTTTGGTAATTTGAAGTTTAAGATTGATTTTATTTCAAAACTCGCAAGTTTTAATCTTTGTAAAATCACTTTCGCGACCATATTAGTAATTATTGTCTGCATTAAGGCAATAATTGATGGGATAAACATTGGAAAGGTCATCATCATTTTGAAAAATGGATTGGCCTGCATTAATCTTGAAATTATTGTGGTTGGATCTTGGCCAAGTTTGCCTGCAAATTCACTCAAGAATTCAGTCATAGCTTTTAGTTCAGCCACGGCATCATAGCCAAAGAAGCCGGCAAAGACGATCATCGATAAGACATAGTAAACAAATGTCGCTAGAAAGGTTATTAATAATCTTTGATTATCAGAAAATTTCCGGTTGATCGCAAATGCATAAGCTAGTCCAATAATATTGGAAAAGGTTATTAAGAGTGCGATATTTACGATTGTTAACATAAATGCCATTATTGAGATTGATACTGCCACCATCAGTCCTGATTTAGTATCATATTTTACTGAGTAAATTATGATTGGTATTGGAATTAGCCAAAATAGCAATCCATCTAACAAAATACCACTTTGTCCATCTAAAACGATGAGTAATCCTATGATTGCGGTCATAAATGCCCCATCGGTTATTCTTCTAACACTTGATTTCATAATTACCTCCAATAATATTAAAGCCTTCGCATATATATTATACACGAAGGCCCTTTTTATTTACGATTACTCCGCTACGTATGGAATTAAAGCCATTTCGCGTGATTGTTTGATTGCTGTTGCTAAAACTCTTTGGTGTTTAGCACATGTTCCTGTAACTCTTCTTGGAATTATTTTACCATTAGCTGATACATATTTTCTTAAAAGATCGATGTCTTTATAGTCTACATGGTCAACTTTGTTTTTACAGAAATGACAAACTTTTTTTCTTGGTCTGAATTTTCTAAAGCCCATATTGATTGCTCCTATCTATTTAAAATGGCAGATCATCACTAGAAATATCTAGTGTTGGTCCTCCAAACTCTTCTTCGACGTTAACTGAATCATTGCTTTCGTAGAAACTTGGTTGATTATCATATTGATTCATACCTTGTCCTCCACCAGTAGACTGACGTCTTTCAGCTTCTGCACGACTTTCTAAAAGTTGTACTTGTTCTGCGACTACTTCAGTTACATAAACTCTGCTTCCTGTTTTATCTTCATAGTTTCTAGTTTGGATTCTTCCTTCTACACTCACTAACGCCCCTTTTGTTGCATAGCGTGATAAGAAGTCTGCAGTTTGATTCCAGGCAACACAGTTGATGAAATCAGCTGTTTGTTCTTGCGATTGGAACCTTCTATTAACTGCACAAGTAAAAGATAATACTGACGTTCCTGACTGAGTTTTTCTAAGTTCAGGATCACGAGTTAGCCTGCCAACTAATACTACATTATTAATCATATATCTTTTCTCCTATTCTTTTAGTCTTTTTTAATAATCATGAAACGAACGATGTTTTTGTTAATGTTCGTTAGACGATGTAATTCTGATACTGTGTCATTGTTACCTTCAAAATCAACAACAACATAATGCCCTTTTAACATGTGATCAATTGGGTATGCAAAACCACGAATTCCCCAGTCATCTGTTTTAGTGACTGTTCCTCCGTTAATGTTGATTAACATTTCAATGTTAGTCATTTCAGTTTTACGCATATCTTCATCTAATGATGAGTTCACAATGTACATTACTTCATACTTACGCATGTGCGTACACCTCCTTCTGGTCTAATGGCTCTCTTGAGCAAGGAGTAAATATTGTTATATCCACTCGTTTTATTATTATACTATTATATCCTTTATTAGTAAAGGACTTTGGCTAATTACTTTATGGCAGATAAAAGGACACTTACGTGCCCTTTCTATTTTAAAATTTACTTGATTACTTTAATAATTGATTCGTTCCAAACTGGATCTTTATCAACGCCTAGTAAGTCAGTTACTGTCGCAGCAATATTAGATAATCCTAATAAACCATCTTTTAATTCAACATCTGCATTATAGATAACAAATGGAACTAAGTTAGTTGTATGACTTGTTTTTGGTGCATCAGCATCCGTTGGATTTTTCTTTTTCTCGAACATTTCTTCAGCATTACCGTGGTCTGCAGTAACAATTAAGATTGCATCGTTACGTTTAGCTGCTTCAATTAATCTACCAACTTGTAGATCGACTGTTTCAACTGAGATTAAAGTTGCTAGGTATGATCCTGTATGTCCAACCATATCTCCACCTGGATAGTTAATTCTTAAGAAACCATAATCATTTGAATCAATTGCTTCAATTAATAAGTCAGTTGTTTCAGCTGCCTTCATCCATGGTCTTTGTTCAAATGGAACCATATCTGATTTAATTTCTACCCATGTTTCTAATGCATCAGAAACTTTATTTAATTTGTTTCCATTCCAGAAGTATGTAACATGACCATATTTTTGTGTTTCGGAAATAGCATATTCATTAATACCTTCTTCAACTAATCTTTCCGTTAAAGTGTTTGTAATATGTGGTGGTTGTACTAAGTAGTTCTCTGGTAAGTTTGTATCACCATCGTATTGTAGCATTCCAGCATAGAATACTTTTGGTACACGGACACGATCGAACTTATCAAATTCTTCACCATAAGTGAATGCTTTTGACATTTCAATTGCACGGTCACCTCTAAAGTTAAAGAATACGATAGCATCATTGTCTTCAATTGTTCCTACTGGTTTACCATCTTCAACAATAACGAACTCTCTTAAGTCTTGATCATTAACGCCTAACTCTTCACGGTAAGTAGTGATTGCTTCACTTGCATTTGCAAATTCACGGCCCACTCCTAAAACATGTGCCTTCCATCCACGTTCAACCATATCCCAATCTGCATCATAACGGTCCATAGTGATGTACATTCTTCCACCACCTGATGCGATTCTAGCGTCAAAGTTTTCATCATTTAATTCTGCAAAAACTGCTTCTAATTTTTCAACATATTCAAGTCCTGAAGTTTCAGGTACATCGCGTCCATCCATTAATGCATGTACACGAACTGTTTTAACGCCTGCTTCTTTTGCTCTTTTAACTAAGTCAATTAAGTGAGCGATGTTTGAGTGAATTCCACCGTCTGATAATAAGCCCATAAAATGTAATGTTGCATCAGCATCGATGTTAACTAACTCTTTCCAAGTATCGGTTTGATATAGTTCTCCAGAAGCTATCGATTCATTAACCAATTTAGATCCTTGGCTATAAATCTGACCTGAACCTAATGCATTATGGCCAACTTCTGAGTTACCCATATCATCGTCAGATGGTAACCCAACTGCGGTACCATGTGCTTTTAATGTTGTATATGCTCCATTTTTAATCAAATACTCTAAGTTTGGCATGTGCGCATTTTTTACTGCATTACCTGCGGCATTGTCACTTAGGCCTACTCCATCCATAATTGCTAAAATTACTGGTCTTCTTTTCATATTATACCTTCCTTTTTCTATATCTATTTAAAGATATTCCTACTATTATATTTTAACACTTTAATTTTAAAATTACATAATTTCTTAGACTTTGACAAATCAAACACCGCCTTTTTTGTTATAATAGGTAAGAGGTGTGAATATGAAAAAGATTGGTTTTGACAATGATAAATATTTTAGATTACAAAAAGAAAAAATCCAAGATAGGATTGAAATGTTTGATAATAAGCTTTATATGGAATTCGGAGGGAAACTTTTCGATGACTACCATGCGGAAAGAGTACTACCCGGCTTTCTAAAGAATAATAAAATAGAATTAATGAAACAGTTAAAGGATGATATTGAAATCGTAATTGCGATTAGTGCCCTAGATATTGAACATAATAAATTAAGAAACGATAATGATTTATCTTACGCACAAGAAGTATTACGTTTAGCTGATGTTTTTAAGGACAACCACTTATATGTCGGATCAGTTGTTATTACACAATTTGATGGCCAAGACTCTTGTATTATCTTTAAAGAAAAACTTGAAAATTTAGGTATGAAAACTTACCTCCACTATCGTATTGAAGGTTATCCAACAAATATTCCACTTATACTTAGCGAAGATGGCTTTGGAAGAAATGACTACATTGAAACAAAAAGACCATTAGTAATGGTTACAGCACCTGGATCTGGATCAGGAAAGATGGCACTATGCTTATCACAACTATATCAAGATTCAGTTAAAGGCTTGAAATCAGGTTATGCAAAATTTGAAACTTTCCCAGTATGGGATCTTCCAATTAACCACCCTGTCCAACTTGCTTATGAAGCAGCGACAGCTAACTTAAACGATGTAAATATTATCGACCCTTACCATGTACAGGCATATAATATTGTCGCAACATCATATAATCGTGATGCCGAAGTTTATCCAGTGTTAAATTCCGTCTTTAAGCAAATTTATAGTAGTTCTCCATATAATTCGCCAACAGATATGGGAGTTAACGTTATTGGATCATGTATTATCGACGATGAAGTCGTGAGACAAGCTGCTAATGATGAGATTATTCGCCGTTATATGACTGCGGTTGTTAACCATAAACGTAATAAGGAAACAATTGAGACAATTGAGAAGTTAGAAATGCTAATGAATCAATCAGAGATTTCAATTCAAGACCGTAAGGTTGTTGAGATTTCGAATGTTATGGCTAAAGAAACTGGAAAACCAGCTGTTGCATTACAACTAAGTGATGGCCGTATTGTTACTGGTAAAACATCTGACTTATTAGGAGCTGCATCAGCTTGTTTATTAAACTCACTAAAAGTATTAGCTGATATTGATGATGCCATTCCATTAATTTCATCAAATGTTATTAAGCCAGTTCAAAAACTTAAAGTTAATACTTTAGGTAACAAGAGCCCGCTACTACATATTGATGAAGTATTAATTATGTTATCAGTAGCAGCAAATGATAATGAGTATGCAAGAATAGCCCTTGATCAATTACCAAATTTATCAGCAACAGAGATGCATTCTTCAGTTATCTTATCTTCAACTGATAAGAAAGTATTAAAAGAGTTGGAAATTAACTTAACAACTAACCCAACTTATCAATCAAACCGCTTATTTAGAAAATAATTTATAACTAAAAAAAGGAGCAGCTAAGCTGCTCCTTTTATCTGTTTAAACGGTTAATAATTTCATCTTTTCCAACTAGTAGAATTGTATTTGCTAAGTCTGGTCCATGATCTGATCCAGTCGTTAAAGTTCTAGCTCCCATAAATAGTGGCTTACCTTTAATTCCTGTCTCTTTTTGAACATTTTTGATTGCTGCTTTAATATTTACAGCGTCCCATTCTTCAATAGCATTGATTTCATTTAATAAAGCTAATCTTACTGTTTCAGTAGTTTCTGCTTCATAGAATTCTTTTGCTGATTCTAAGACTGTGAAGTCTTCAAAGAATGGTTTAACTAATTCAACGATTTCTTCTCCGTATTGTAATTGGCTTTGGTATAATCCAATTAATAAATTAATCCATTCATCAGTCTTATTGCTTGTATCATATTTAGCTTTAACAAATGGCACAACTAAAGCTTGGTAGTCTTCTGGACTTAATACTTGAATGTATCTATTGTTCATCCACATTAGTTTATCTTTATCGAACATTGATGGTGATTTTGATAATCTGTTTTCATCAAAGATTTCGATTAAACGATCGTGTGAGAAGATTTCTTCTTCATTACCTGGTGACCAACCTAATAGCGACATAAAGTTAACCATTGCATCTGGTAGGAAACCTGCTTCACGATATTGACTCATGAATTGCATGATTGAGTTATCACGTTTTGAAAGTTTTTTACCTTCGCTGTTTACAATTAATGTCATATGTCCGAAAGTTGGTGTTTCCCAATCTAACATTCTAAAGACCATCATTTGTCTTGGTGTATTACTTAAGTGTTCTTCACCACGGAAGACATGTGTAATATCCATTAAGTGATCATCAATTACAACCGCAAAGTTGTAAGTTGGAATACCATTTGTTTTTCTAATTACCCAGTCACCAATATCTTTTGATTCGAATGTAACTTCGCCTCTGATCATATCTTTGAATGTGTAAGTTTCTGCATCAGGTACTCTTAATCTAACCATGAATGGTTTTTCTGCTGCTTCATTTGCAGCAATTTCGTCAGCACTTAAGTGTAAACATTTACGGCTATAACGAGTTGAAGGATGACCAGCAGCTTTTTGTGCTTCATAGTCAGCTTCTAACTCTTCACTTGTACAGTAGCATTTGTATGCATGTTTAGCTTCAAGTAATTCTTCAACATAGACATTATAAATATCTAGTCTTTCCATTTGACGATAAGGAGCATACTTTGGATTAGGTAGGTGTGGAGCCTCGTCTGGCATAATATTTAGCCATTCTAAGTACTCTAACTGTGATTCTTCACCACCCTCCACATTACGTTCAATATCTGTGTCTTCAATTCTTAATATAAAATCTCCACCATGGTGTTTGGCGAACAGATAGTTAAATAGGGCTGTTCTAGCATTCCCTATGTGTAGGTGTCCAGTTGGACTTGGTGCATATCTTACTCTAACTCTTTTCATGTAATACTCCTCTTTCTTATTATTATTTTATCTTATCTAAGCACAAAACGGATTTTACAATCCGTTTATAGTTTTAGAAATTGTTCAACATCAAGTACAAATATTGTAGCTCCCCCAACTTCAACTTCAACTGGGAATGATGCGAATCTTCCTAAGTCATAAGATGCAGATGATGGCACTACTTCAACACGTTTTTTACTTTCTTGACCGATTAACTCAATTACGTTATCGACATTTTCTGTTTCAGTACCCACGATAATTGTCGTGTTTCCTGCTTTTAAAAATCCGCCAGTGGTTGCTAAACGAGTAACTGAGTAGTTTTCTTTAGTCAGTAGCGTTGTAACGTTTTGACTGTCATCGTTTGAAACGATTGCTAATATTAATTTCATTGTAATTCCACCTTTCTTACAACTTTATTTTACCATACTATACATTAAATCTAAATAGGATAA
>LFRM01400916.1_pt1 | contig 19491 bp, 20 predicted proteins | sample 618341 | NCBI WGS metagenome assembly LFRM01 (sample SAMN03654438, study PRJNA283298) | anaerobic digester metagenome | isolation source: pool of bioreactors CSTR01a, CSTR02a, and CSTR03a thermophilic anaerobic... | place: Denmark: Kgs. Lyngby | collected 2014-05-21 | reverse complement strand
AGGTATTGAAGGGTTTTCCCGCCGACCTGCCGGCTGCCGTGTTAATTACCCAGCATATGCCTGCAGGTTTTACCACCTCACTCTCCAAAAGGCTCGATCGCATATCTCCCCTCAGGGTGGAAGAGGCAGCCAACGGGGAAAGCATCCTGGAGAGTAAAGCTTATGTGGCTCCCGGGGGGGTTCACCTCCTTGTCGCCAGGGACGGGACCACCCTGTTGAGCAATTCCGCTCCGGTAAACTATGTACGCCCTTCCGCTGATTTGATGATGGAGACCGCAGCTGAGGTGTTCGGCCCTTCTGTTGTAGGTGTTATTTTAACCGGTATGGGCCGGGACGGCGCGGAAGGTATGGCCAGGATCAAAGAAAAAGGCGGCAAAACGGTTGTCCAGGATCCGAGTACAGCTGTAATTCCCAGTATGCCTCAGGCTGTGATTAAAAAGGGCTCGGCGGATAAGATTGTTTCTCTGGAAAGGGTGGCAGCGGTTGTTACCGGATTACTTAAATAACAGGATGCGGGGGGAAGCCGGTGAAAACCGGGATTTAATGGAAACATTTACTATATCATGGGACTACAAGCAATTTAAAGCAGCTTTTTATCGAAAAACAGGACTTGATCTGGACTGTTACAAGGACCGGCAAATGGAGCGACGCATCAGGCAGTTGATGCAAAGGGTAGAAAAACCGGATTTTCATCTATTTTACCGCTACCTTGTAGAGTCTGCCGCGGCGATGGATCACTTTCTTAATTACCTTACCATCAATACATCGGAGTTTTTCCGGGATGTAAAGGTTTATAACTGGCTAAAAGAGGAAATTTTCCCGGAGTTGCTGAAAGGCCGGGCTGAAAAGCTGCTCGTGTGGAGCGCCGGCTGCTCCATTGGTGCTGAACCCTATACCATTGCTTTTATTCTTGATTCTCTTAAAGCTCTGGAGCGCACGCAAATTATCGCTACAGATATTGATGACAAGGCTCTGCAGGCAGCCCGAGAAGGCTGTTATGATTTTAAATACCTGCAGAAAACGCCCGGTGACTATCTTCACCGCTATTTTGATATTAAGGGAGAAAGCTACTATGTAAAGGAAGCCTTAAAAAACAGGGTGACCTTTAAAAAACACAATCTCCTGGTTGATCCTCCTGTTTTGGGATGCCATATGATTCTCTGCCGTAATGTTTTCATCTATTTTAAAACGGAGACACAGGATTTTCTTCTGGAGCGTTTCTCCGGAGCCTTGAAACCCGGAGGCATTCTTGTTATCGGCTCATCGGAATACATCAGCAACCCGGAGAGATTTCAGTTGAGTAAACGCTACAATACTATATATCAGAAAAAGTGATACATGTACAGGATTTTTATTTAACGAGTTGCAGGCCGGCAGATGCTGCTATTTTTTTTGCTTCATGGTGCTCTGCGCTCCTCAAGGGGCGATCCAGGGGCGGGTACAGGTGCGCTTTGTAAGCCGGGTAATACTGCCCCATAATGTTTACGGTGCAATGGGGCGAGATTTCTTCCGCCAGGAAACGGACAACTTCGGCGGTCCCGGCCAGGTTGCCGGGGAGTACCAGGTGGCGGACCAGAAGTCCGCGATAAGCAATCCCCCGGCTGTCTGTCTTTAAATCTCCAACCTGTTTATGCATCTCCTTGAGCGCTTTGCGCGTATGCTCAGGATAGTCGGGCGGCCCGGAACAGCGGCGCGCTATATCCGACTCCCAGTATTTGAAATCGGGCATGTAGATGTCAATGATCCCCTCCAGCAATTTAAGCGTTTTTAGGGATTCGTAACCGCCGCTGTTATAAACGAGGGGGATTTTAAGCCCCTGCTCCACCGCCAGAGGAAGAGCTTCCAGGATGGCGGCAACATGAGGCGTGGGAGTAACCAGGTTAATGTTATGGCATCTTTTTTCTTGCAGCTCCAGCATCATGGCGGCCAGGGCGTTAGCTTCTACTTGCCGCCCTTCACCCCCGTGGCTGATTTCCCAGTTCTGACAGAAAAAACAATCCAGGTTGCAGTGGGTGAAGAAGATGGTCCCGGAACCAAAATCGCCTACAAGCTGCGGTTCCTCTCCGAAATGGGCATGGCCGCTGTAGAGCACGGCGTTGGCCGGGGAACGGCAGTGCCCCAGTTCATCCTGAAGGCGGTTGACGTGACATTCCCAGGGACAAAGATCGCAGGAAGCCAGCCGTATTTTAGCTTTGTCAGCCCGCTCCTGCAGTTCACCGGGAGAAAATTTGAGATAAGAAGGTTTATAATCCATAGCTGCCTTTCCGTTAAAATTTTTTTTGTTAAATCATGGAAGCTTAAAGTATTATTGTTTAATCTGTGGAAGTTGTTCATAAAGGCAATTATTTTACAGCTATAATTTTATCTTATATACGTAAAATATTAAAGCCACCGGTATAAAAATTTAAAAAGGAGTTGAGGTTTTTATGCCTAGAAGAAGGCGTGCCGGCATTATGTCCGATGCGCTCAAGTTCGAGCTGGCGGATGAGCTTGGTGTCGGCGAGATCGCCCGCAGGGAAGGTTTTGGCGAAGTAACTTCCCGTAACTGTGGTAACCTGGTGAGGAAAGCTATCGAAAGGGCTGAAAAGACCGTCTCTCCTAAGCAATAGGTGGCGCAGGGTATACCCGAGGGTATACCCTTTAATGATTGCGGATGTGCAGTCAAAGGCAAGTTAATAAATTCTCAAAGAGGATTTTACTGGACAGTTGCAGAATAATTTTCAAAGTACGAAATGGACAGGCACATTCCAAAGAGTCGCTGATATAAATTTAGCAGGGGGGGGTCCAGTGAAAGAATTAAAAGAGGTCCAAGATGTAAAAAAGTTTCAAATAGAAGCAGGAAGGTTGCTCCACAGCGCCACGCACGAGGAGATTATAAACGGAGCTACTGCCGATCTTTATTTTGTACGTACCAGAGAGCTTTTGGCCTATGCCGGAAAGGAAAAAACTCCGGTGGTAGCCGAAATATTCTGCAGCAGGCCCGGTGTGCTGGCCGGGGTGGAGGAGGCCTATAACCTTATAAAAAATAAAAATGTATCTATCTGGGCGCTCCCTGAAGGCGAAGAAATTGAACAAAAAGAGGTTGTCATGCGTATTAGCGGGCCGTACGACGAGTTTGGCATGTACGAAACAGCTCTTTTAGGAATACTGGCCAGTGCCAGCGGCTGGGCCACCGCGGCCCGGGCCTGCCGGGATGCTGCGGGGGATAAGCCAATTTTTTGTTTTGGTGCCCGCCACGTCCACCCTGCCGTGGCGCCGGTGATGGAGAGAGCTTCACTTATCGGGGGTGCAACGGATTGCAGTTGCATTATGGGTGCCAAGCTACTGGGAAGAGAGCCGGTAGGCACGGTGCCGCATGCCGCTATACTGATCATAGGGGATACGGTGGAAACAGCGATTCTCTATGACAAAGTTATGCCACCGGATTCTCCCCGGATAATCCTGGTCGATACTTTTAGGGACGAAGCTGAGGAAAGCCTCAGAGTTGCGAGGGCCCTAAAAGAGCGGGTTTCCGGAGTAAGGCTTGATACCCCGGCCGAAAGGGGCGGTGTAACACCCGGGCTTGTCCGTGAAATTCGCGCCCGCCTTGATATGGAAGGTTATTTTTACGTTACGATTTTGGTTTCCGGGGGTATAACAGCCGAGCGTATACCCCCGCTGGCAGAAGCCGGCGCTGATGCCTTCGGAGTCGGGAGCTACATTTCTGCAGCCCGTCCTATTGATATGACGATGGATATAAAAGAAATAGACGGAAAACCCATAGCCAAACGGGGACGAATTCCAGGTATTACAGACAATCCCCGGATGATAAAGCTAAAAGGATAGCAATACGGAGTTGATGGGGGTGCGCCTGGAACTTAGTTCACATGCTAAAATTAACCTTACTCTGGAAGTTCTCGCCCGGCGTGAAGATGGATATCACCAGATAGAAACGGTTTTACAGGAACTTGAGCTTCATGATACCCTTTTTTTAGAGGAGTCTTCCGGGGGAAGCCTGGAGCTATATTGTAACGACCATACCTTGCCACGGGGAGAAGAAAACATTGCTTACCGTGCGGCTTTACTTTTACAGGCTCATTATGCACCGGCAAAGGGAGCCCGTTTGGAGTTAATTAAAAGAATACCCGTAGCAGCAGGGTTGGGCGGGGGCAGCAGTAATGCCGCGGCAGTGCTGAAAGGGTTAAACCTGTTGTGGAACCTTTGCCTGCCGGCGGATACTTTGGCCGAATTGGGGAGCAGACTGGGTTCAGATGTTCCCTTTTTTATTTATGGCGGCACCGCTTTTGCCGGGGGACGGGGAGAGTTGGTCAGGCCTCTTCCCCCCCTTCCGCAGGCCAAAGTACTGCTGGTTGCCCCGGAAGGGAAAGGCCTTTCGGCCGCCAGAGTTTACAGTGCCTTAAAATTGGATAAAATACCCGCAAGAGCTAACACCGGGAGAGTGGTAGAGCTTTTGGAAAAACGTTGCCCTTCCCGGGTTGATTTTTTCGCAGAGCTGCTCCCTCTTCTGCGTAACGATCTGGAGGCGCCGGTTTTTACCCTGGAGAAAGAGGTATTATTAATTAAAGAGCAGTTGTTACAAAAGGGGTTGGCTGCACTGGTCTCGGGAAGCGGACCAACTGTCTTTGCCCTTTCCGCGAATGAAAATAGACTCCAAAGAGCGGGGGAGGAGCTGGCGCAGCAGGGCTGCATGGTTATTTTTACCGAGACAGTTCGGCAAAAAAAGTATATAATAGAAAATAATTAAATAATCGAGGATGGCGATGCTGGATGGTAGATTGTGTTATCCTGGCCGGAGGCGTTAACAAAGAGCTGGACAAACCTGAAGAAGTCCATAATAAGGCGTTAATTAAAGTCGGCGGCAAAGAAATAGTACGTTATATCCTGGAGACCTATTGCCGGGTGGAGGAAATCGAGCGAATTGTTCTGGTGGGGCCGTTAGATGATTTTGCCTTTTTAAAAGATGATTATCCCGTTGAGCTTCTCCAGGAGAGCGATTCCATATTACAAAACCTTGTGGAAGCCAACAGGTACCTGCAAACGAAAAATCACCTGCTTGTCAGTACAGCCGACATTCCCCTGCTGACGCACCGCGCTGTCCTTGATTTCCTGGGGAGATGCCTTCCCTATGACCACGATTTCTACTACCCCATTATCAGTAAAGAGAGCAGCGAAAAAAAATTTCCCGGTGTTAAGCGCACATATGTTAAACTTAAAGAAGGAACCTTCACCGGCGGCAACATTTTCCTGGTGAACCCGGAAAAGCTTGAACCATCTGTCACCATGGCCAGTCAGTTTATCGAATACAGAAAAAATCCGCTGAAGATGGTATCTTTACTGGGTGCGGGATTTGTTGTCCGTGCTTTGGCCAGGAAAGTAACAATATCCCAAGTGGAAGAACGTTTTTCCAGCCTGTTAAATGTCAAAGCCAAAGCCATTATCAGCGATTATGCTGAGATCGGCTTTGATGTGGATAAACAGGCTGATTTGGAATTGGTTCGCCGGCTCATTCCCGTTGAGGAAGCATAAAGGAGGAAGCTGAATATGGTACAGCCACTGGCGATTATTTTAGCGGCGGGAGAAGGAACCCGCATGAAATCATCTTTGCCAAAGGTGATGCACCCCCTTTGCGGCAAGCCGATGCTCTGGCACATCCTGCAGTCCGCCAAAGCAGTAACTTCAAAGCAGTTACTGGTAATCGGGCACGGAGCAGGACAGGTAAAGGACTATTTTGGCCAGGAGTATATATACGTAGAGCAACGGCAACAACTGGGAACGGGGCATGCCTTGCAGCAGGTTTTGCCACACCTTCCCGATAGCGGTGAGGTTCTGGTCCTTTGCGGCGATACCCCCCTGCTGGAGAAAGATGTCCTGGAGCAGCTCGTCTTAACTAACCGCCGCCAGGGCGCCGCCGCCACAGTGCTGACGGCGCAAATGGAGGATCCCTACGGTTATGGGCGTATTATCAGGGATGGAGAGGGGCGGATCAGGGGTATAGTAGAGGAACCGGATCTCACTCCGGAGCAGAGGACGGTACGGGAAATAAATACAGGGAGTTACTGCTTTGAACTGCAAGCGTTGAAAAAACACCTTCCCTTTTTACCTCAAAACAAATACAAAGGGGAATATTATTTAACGGACCTGCTCCCCCTTCTGCTGGCAGCGGGTTTAAAGGTTGAAGCTTATAAGATCGATGATGCCGTGCAGGCTTTGGGCATTAACGACCGCCTCCAGCTTGCCCGCGCCACCTCCCGGATGCGCGAGAGAATCAATGCCGCGCTGATGCTTTCAGGGGTTACCATGATCGATCCGGCAACCACTTATATAGATGTAGGGGTGGAAATTGGCAGGGATACGGTAATATTTCCCCAGACCATTCTGGAGGGGAAAACCAGAGTAGGGGAAAACTGCAGGCTGGGTCCCGGCCTGCAGCTTGTTGATACTATTGTGGGAAACAGTGTTTTCTGCCGGCAGTCCGTGGTTTTGGAGAGCGTGCTCCAGGATGGGGCGGTTATCGGACCTTTTGCCCACATCCGTCCGGGAAGCATTATCGGGCCCGGAGCAAAAATTGGCGATTTTGTAGAAATCAAAAACAGCACTATCGGGAAGGGGAGCAAGGTGCCCCATCTCAGCTACGTAGGTGATACACAAATGGGGCCTGCCGTAAATATGGGTGCCGGTAGTATAGTGGTAAATTATGACGGCCGCCGCAAACATACCACCAGTATCGGAGAAGGAGCCTTTATCGGTTGCAACAGCAATCTGATCGCCCCTGTTAGCATCGGGAGCAGTTCTTTTGTCGCTGCGGGTTCTACTATTACACATGATGTGCCCTCCGGTTCACTCTCCATTTCACGTTCCAGGCAGGAGATCAAAGAAGGGATGGGGAAGAGGTTACTGAAGAAAGAAAAAAATAGCAGGAAAAAGTAGTTCGTGTAGAGAATTGTAACCTGTCTGCGGGCTCTTTTTCGTGTTATTTTAGCGGATTGGGAGGAATAATAAATTGAAAAAAGAGCATGGGATGAAAATCTTTACAGGAACGGCAAACCATTCCCTGTCTGAAGAAGTGGCCAGTTATGTAGGCATCCCCCTGGGATTGGTCGAGACAAAACGGTTCAGTGACGGTGAGATTTCTGTTTATATCGGCGAAAGCGTCAGGGGGGATGATGTATTTGTTATTCAACCCCTGTGCAATCCGGTTAATGATCACCTGATGGAGCTGCTCATCTATATAGATGCTTTAAAGAGAGCGTCAGCCAAGCGAATAAATGCCGTAATCCCTTATTACGGTTATGCGCGCCAGGACCGTAAAATGCGCGCCAGGGATCCCATTACGGCAAAGCTTGTTGCCGATCTGCTTACCACGGCAGGGGCGGACCGTATTATCTGTATGGACCTTCATGCCGGGCAGATCCAGGGTTTTTTTAATATTCCCGTGGATCATTTGTTGAGCTTACCGATCATTGCCAGGTATTTTAAGCAGAAAAATATTAAAAACGGTGTAATCGTTTCCCCTGATCTGGGAGGGGTAACACGGGCCAGGGAGCTGGGGGAACGCTTAAGATTACCGCTGGCCATTATCGATAAAAGACGCCCTGAGCCCAATGTGGCGGAAATAATGAATATTATCGGTGATGTAGAGGGCAAAGAAGCAATTATGGTTGACGACCTTATTGATACAGCCGGCACGATTACCATGGGAGCGGAGGAGTTGCTGCGAAGGGGGGCAGTGGCCGTTTATGCCTGCTGTACTCATCCTGTCTTATCCGGCCCCGCCAAAGAGCGCCTCTTGCAGTCGCCGATTAAAGAGGTAGTGGTAACCAATACCATACCGTTGAATAACAACTTAAAGCTGGATAAAATAACTGTTTTATCCGTAGCCTCTCTTATTGGCGATGCCATAAAGAGTATCCACAAGGAGCACTCCGTGAGTAAATTATTCGACTAAGCTGAGAAGGAGGTGTTTCCCGGAGTTTCCGTCATCCGGGAAAATTATGGAAAGAATTAAGATTGAAGCTTTTCCGCGTGAAAAGGCAACCAAGGGAAGCAACAGGCAATTAAGAAGCAAAGGGATGATTCCGGGAGTAGTGTACGGACGCGGTGCCGAATCTCGGAAGATTACCCTCGAGGCGTCGGCTTTCAGGAGAGCCGTAGCCGCCGGTTCCAACGTCGTGCTCGATCTGCAGCTCAAAGGCGGCAACGGCACATCCATAGAAACGGTTATGGTCAAGGAGGTGCAAAGACATCCCCTGCAGAGGGATTTCTTTCTCCACGTAGATTTGTTGCGCATTTCTCTTGACGAAAAGCTGGAAATAAGGGTTCCCTTGAGCTTTACCGGTGATCCCAAGGGAGTAAAAGAGGGCGGCATTTTCCAGGCACAGATGAGGGAGATCAATGTCCGTTGCCTGCCTGCTGATATCCCCGAGTATATTAATGTCCCCGTTGAAGAGCTGGGAATTGGTGATGTCTTGACTGTAGGGGATATCAAGCTGCCCGAAGGTATGGAAATGCTGGAAGATGAAAATGAAAATGTGGCTTCTGTTTTGGCGCCGCACGCCGAAGTGATAGAGGAAGCGGAGAAAGCGGAAGAAGAAGAAACAGAAGAGAAAGAGGAGAAACCTGAAGAAGCACAGGAGGAGTAACCGCGTGCCCTGTGACAAAGAGTTGTTTTTAATCGTCGGACTGGGGAATCCCGGAATCAAATACGCTTTTACCAGGCATAATGCAGGTTTTTTGGTAATTGACGAGCTGGCTTCACGCAGTAAGGCCAGGTTGAGAGAAGTCCGGGGCCAGTCCTGTATAGCCAGGACTTTTGTGGCCGGAAGAGAAGTAATATTGGCTAAGCCTTTAACCTTTATGAACCGCAGCGGCATCGCTGTTGCGGCTCTTTTACGCTTATTTTCACTGGGGCGGGAGAACTTGCTTGTCGTCTATGATGATCTGGATCTTCCGTCGGGGAGGATTCGCCTGCGCGCCAGTGGAGGAAGTGGCGGACACAAAGGGATGGCTTCTATTATCGCCCTTTTGCAGAGTGAGGAGATTGCCAGGCTGCGCTTGGGAATAGGCCGCCCTGATAGTTCTGAGGAAAGCATAAGCGGCAGCGAAATAGATTATGTCCTTTCCCCTTTTTCTCCTGCAGAGGAAAAGATTGTTCTGGAGGCGGTCTTGAAAGCAGCCGATGCCGTCGAAGTATTTTTAACGCGGGGCCTGGAAGAAGCCATGAACCGGTACAACGCCCTGAAAGCATAAAAGGGTAGAGCGCCTCGCTGTAAGGCAGAACCCTGTGAGTTTCCCGCTGGGAATTGCCGCCGGTTGTTGCCTAGCTGTAACGGCGGGAATATTTTTGACCATGCCGGCTAGAATATATGGCAAATAAAGGACACATTAAAGAGATTAACAAAGCCTCAAAAACTAAACAAGCGAAAGAAGGTGTCAGGCCGCTTTTCTCCAGTAATGACAAACTATTGCGGCGCCGGCATGAAGATTACTTATATCTGTGATATTTGCGGTCGGCCCCAGGAGACCGTAGAGCTTGAGGATGTGGAGATTGAGAAGCTGGGGATTAATACATTGACGCACATCGAGAAGGAAGATATAATAAAATACAATGATGAGCAGGGTTTGCTGCTCTATTCCCTTTGCCCGGCTTGTTTTGAAGAGAATTACCTAAAAGAGCAGCAGGGGCCCGAGTTGCAGTAAGATTCAGGAAAACCCCGGAACCTGCTAGAATATTGGAATAAGTTAGGCGGAGCGGGCAGAAAGTCTATTTATCTAATTATTATGAATATATAAATAATAGACCTGAATATAAGGCAGGCTTTGCTTTAAACCGGTTATGCCGGTTTAAAGTTAAAGTCTATTTCTTGTTTACATATTTTGCTAGGAGGGTTTAAGAATTTGGCTTATAACTTGCTGGAAAAATGGCAGGAAGATCCTTCCTTTATTTCCCTGCAGAGGTTCCGGGCAGAAGCCGGCGCACGGCTCGTAACGGGCCTGGAAGGCTCCCAGCGCAGTTTTCTGATTGCGGCTCTCTTTGCCGAAACATCCGCTGCTTCCCTTGTTTTAACAGCCGATACAGCCAGGGCGGAAAGGCTTTACGAGGAATTAAAGGGATTCCTGCCTTCAACTGAGGTTTTTCTTTTTCCAGCCAAAGATTTCTTTTACAGCGGAGAAGTGTTAACCCAGAGCAAAGAGATCCTGCAGCAGCGGCTCAAAGTATTGGAGAGACTGGCGCTGCAGCAGCGAATCCTTGTCATTGCTCCTGTTTCTGCTCTGCTCAGTAAATTAACGCCTGCGGCATACTGGAACGGCTTGCGGTTTGAACTCAAAGCCGGCTCAAGGGTTGAGTGGAAATCATTGCTGGAAAAATTGGTGGAAATGGGCTATGAGCGAGCTGATTTGACCGAGAGCGAAGGTTTCTTTAGCGTCAGGGGAGATATTATTGATATCTTTCCCTTTTACACGCCCTGGCCCGTCCGTATCTCCTTTTTTGATGAAGAGGTAGAGACATTAAGCTATTTTCACCCCGAAACCCAGCGTTCTTTGGAGCCCAAAGACTCTTTCTTGCTCCTTCCTGCCCGCGAGGTTATTTTGAACGCTGAATCCCTGCAGATAGGCAGCAAATTTTTGCGGGAGGAGATGGAAAAAACTGTCCAGCAGCTTAAAAACAAGCAGCAGGAAGAAGTTGCCGACAGGTTACGTAGCAGAGTGGAAAGTCACCTGGCAAGGCTGGAGAATACACGCTATTTTGAGGGGATGGAACAGTATATTACTTATTTTTATCTCGAGCCCGCGGTTCTGACGGATTATTTTCCTAAAGAGGGGTTGCTTTTCTGGGATGATCCGGAAGCTGTAACTTCCGAAGCGGATTCACTTTTAAAAGAGTTGCGGGATTACCAGACCGGGCTGCTGTTGCAGGGGGATATCCTGCCGCAGCAAGTGGAAGTCTGCTGGAGCCTCAAAGAAATACTGCAGAGAAACAGCCTTAGTCTTGTCGCCCTGACGGCTTTTTTCCGCAGCGTCCCTTATGTAACAATCTCCGAATCCACGAATATTCAAGCTCGCCTTCTGCCTTCTTTTATGGGGCGCCTGGATCTCCTGCAGGAAGAACTGGAATCCTGGTGGTCCAACGGATATGAAGTCTTTCTGATGTGTGACGGCGAAAAGCGGGCCGATGAAATGAAAAGACTGCTTGGCGAGCATGGGCTTACGGTTTCGTATCACCCTGAAAGCGAAGTCCTGCTGCGCATGACCGGAAAGGAAAAGAAATTATCTCTGGGTAAAAAAGGAGAGTTGGCCCCTCTCCCCGGAGAAAAAACCATAGGGAGACTAAAAGCGGAGAGAAGCATAAAAATCGTCACAGGGAGGCTGGAAAACGGGTTTATTATACCTTCCCTGAAGATCGTTATAGTCGTTGACAAGGAGATTTTACCGGCACAGAGGAAAAAGAAGCGCTGGGCAAAGGAGCGGGAGAAGGGCACTCTGCGGGAATTCCAGGAACTTAAGACAGGCGATCTGGTTGTCCACGAGCAGCACGGCATCGGGAGATATATGGGTATGCGCACCATGGAAGTAGACGGGGTGACCCGTGACTACCTGTATATTAAATATGCTGGCGAGGATAAGCTTTACCTGCCGGTGGAGCAGATTGATGCCCTGCAGAAATATATGGGAGGGGACGGGCGGCCGCCCAAAGTATCTTCTCTGGGCGGGCAGGAATGGAACCGTATTAAAAACCGTGTTAAAGCATCAGTCCAGGATTTGGCCCGGGACCTGCTTTCTCTTTATGCGGCCAGGGAGGCGGTGACGGGGCACGCCTTTTCCCCCGATCACCCCTGGCAGGCGGAATTTGAAGAGCGTTTCCCTTATGAAGAAACACAGGATCAGCTCCGGTCTATACAGGAGGTAAAAGCGGACATGGAAAGCAGCCGCCCCATGGACCGCTTACTCTGCGGTGATGTCGGTTATGGAAAAACAGAAGTAGCCCTGCGGGCTGCCTTTAAGGCTGTTACTGACGGTAAGCAGGTGGCGTTCCTGGTTCCCACCACAATCCTGGCCCAACAGCACTACGAAAATTTCCTGGAACGATTTAAGGGTTTTCCCGTTCAGATTGAGCTGTTAAGCCGTTTTCGCAGCCCCGCGGAACAGAGAAGGGTTATTAAAGGCCTTAAAGCCGGAGTTGTCGATATTGTTGTCGGTACGCACAGGCTTATCTCCAAGGATATCAGTTTTAAAGACCTGGGGCTGCTGATTATCGATGAAGAGCACCGTTTTGGCGTTCGCCATAAGGAGAAATTGAAAATGTTCCGCCAGGAGGTTGATGTCCTGAGCATGACGGCCACTCCGATACCCCGCACCTTGCACATGGCCCTTTCGGGAGCCAGGGATCTGAGTATCATCGATACGCCTCCTGAAAACCGTTACCCGGTGCAAACGTACGTGGTGGAATATTCCGATCACTTGATTAAGGAAGCTATCCAGAGAGAACTTCACCGCGGGGGCCAGGTTTATTTTATTTATAACCGAATTCAAACCATTGAAAAATGGACGGAAAGGTTGCGGGAGCTGATCCCGGAGGCGAAAATCGCATGGGCACACGGCCAGATGCCTGAACAGGAACTGGAAAAAGTGATGCACAAATTTATGCGCCATGAATACGATATACTTGTCAGCACGACCATTGTGGAAGCAGGTCTGGACATCCCCAATGTAAACACCATGGTCGTGTACGACGCCGATCATTTTGGGCTGGCCCAGCTTTACCAGTTGCGGGGACGTGTAGGGCGTTCGAACCGCCTGGCCTACTGTTACCTGACCTACAGGAAAGATAAGGTGATGACTGAAGATGCTGTAAAGAGGCTGCAGGCGATTAAAGAATTTACGGAGTTGGGTTCCGGCTTTAAGATCGCGCTGCGCGATCTGGAGATCAGGGGAGCGGGGAATATACTTGGCCCGGAACAGCATGGCTATATGATGGCTGTAGGATATGAGCTGTACTGCCGCCTGCTTGAACAGGCCATTGAGACGATGAAGGGTAAAAAGGTGGAAGCGCCTAGGGAATTCGAGCCCAGGATCGATTTAAATATCAACGCTTACCTGCCTTCCTCCTATGTGCCCAACCAGCAGCAAAAGATTGAACTTTACCGGCGGATTGCCACCCTGGAGAACAAGCAGGAGCTACAGGATATGGCAGACGAGTTGAAAGATCGTTATGGACGCCTGCAGCAGCCTGTAGAAAACCTGCTTCTGGTTATGCGCCTGCGCCAGCTCTCCCGGGAAAAGGGTGTGGAAAGCATTGAGCAGCAGAAAGCTCAGACGATAATCAAGTTCCAAAAGGAAAGGAAATTCCAGAGCGAGCTGCTATGGCAGCTGGTAAGCCGCTACCGCCGCAATCTTTCACTGCATGCCGGGAAAGGCGTTTCCCTTAAAATAAAGGATTTGCAGGTGCAGGAAAAGCAATACCTCAAGTTTCTTGTCCAAATTTTGGAGGAAGTAAGCTAACATGAAGATAGTAGAGGACTTTATACCGGCTGGAAGGAGTAACAGGCCCGGTCTGAAACTTTTCGGACCGGAGTGGATAACGATTCACGATACGGCCAACACCGGGACGGGGGCGGATGCTGCAGCCCATGCCCGCTACCTTAAANNGCGATGATGCAGCGAAAAAGCTTGTTTCCTGGCATTTTACCGTTGATGACCGGCAGATAGTGCAGCATCTTCCCCTTTACGAGGTGGGATGGCATGCCGGCGACGGGGTGAACGGAACTGGAAACCGGAGCAGTATCGGCATAGAAATATGTGAGAACCCTGACGGTAACCGAGAGAAAGCGGAGGGCAATGCAGCCTGGCTGGTAGCGGATCTCTTGTCCAAATTCGGTTTGGCTCTTGAACGGGTCGTCCAGCATAACAAGTGGAGCGGCAAAAATTGCCCCCGTGTTCTCCGCGCCAGGCCCAACGGCTGGCAACAGTTTCTTGCCGCTGTAGAAAGCAATTTAAAGGACACTATTTTTCCGGATGTACCGGCAGATCACTGGGCAGCAGAGGGGATAAAATTTGTGAAGGAGCAGGGTCTTATGTCAGGAAAAAGCGACGGCAAATTTTATCCTGATGAAGCGCTGACCAGGGCGCAGGCAGCGTCTGTCTTAAAGCGTTTCTATGACTTTCTGCTTAAGAAAACTGATGGCTGATAGGAGGGCCAGGTCAATGCATGCCTGTCTTAAATGCGGTAAAGGGATTTTCGAGGATTACATGGTCTGGAAAGGCGGGATTAATAGGTCTGTTTGTGAAAGCTGCCGGAGGGAGGAACAGGAAAAAGAAGCTGAAGGCAAAGAGCGCCGCTCTGATGAGTTCGGTTAATCTCAACTTGGTTGAGGTTATTTATTTTAATAAAATATAAATAAAATTCAAATAAATAGCTGTCGATAGCTTATTTTTACTTTTATAGTCCAAAAAATAAGGTGCTGCGTTTTTGATTGTGTTAACAAATCATTGTAAAACCCATATCCTGGTACAGAAATATGATAACCGGGAGGGTTTTCGGTGATCGACTTGGAACTTATCGGCGGTGTTTCAGCCATCCCCATTATACTGGGGCTGGTGCAACTGGCTAAAATGTTTGGCTTAAAAGAAAAGTATGCTCCTCTTTTGGCAGTGGTTCTGGGGGAACTCTTCTCCCTTGGCTTACATTTTTATAGCGACCAGACATGGTATACTGCTGTTATCGGAGGCCTTGTAATAGGTCTTAGCGCAATTGGCCTTTATTCCGGTACCAGGGAGACTGTCCAGGCTTTCCGTAAAACTAAAGAGTGTTAAAAAATTATTACTGCTATCTTTTCCGCAACTTTATTTATCCGACAAATGGCAGTTTGCGCATAACCCGCGGATATAGATTTCCTGTTCTTCGGCTACATAACCGGGTTTCAGTTTTTGCGGCTTTGGTATCTGCAGACCCTGCAAACACTCTACTGTTCCGCAGGAACGGCAGATAAAATGAGGATGACAGTGCCTGCTGCTTCCGCAGTCGCAGACCGCAAACCGCCAGTTTCGGTCACCCACCTTTACTTTGTGGACAATTCCAGCCTGAAGAAATGCTTCCAGCGATCTGTAGATACTTACGGAGTTAAAAGGGATACCGGACAATTTTGCTGAAATTTCCTGCTTGGTCAGGGGCTTTTTCTCCTTCAAGAGCAACTCAAGCAACGCGAGCCTTCCCGGGGTCCGTTTTAGCCGGGCGTTGGCAAGCAGCTCAGCGGATAGTGCTTGTAAATTTCTCGTCATGTTTATTCCTCCGTTTTTCTATTAGCCTTAAATGAATGTCGACAGCCGGCCTTGCTGATCCAAGAACCGGTGAAAATGAAGATAGCCTTATTTAGAGCTCTTTCATGTCCTGCAGGGGTGGCGAAGGTTGGTGCTCGCTTTAGGGTTCGCTTGAGGCAGGTTTTGCAGCTCAACTTAAATGGGGCAGCGATTGCTGTAGTCGGAGCTCCGAGTTCCGCTCGTAAAGTTCTACGGCTTGCTCAGGCCTTCGACGACCTCCCCGGCCAATTCCCATCCATGGTCAGAGGCCGGCTGCCGACGTCCATGTCGGCAGGGTCGTCTTCGGCCTTCGCTTCGCCGTGAACTTTTTGACTTCGCTTCACAAGTCGCTCTCGCCCACAGCAAAGCGCTGCTTCCATAGAACGGTAGCGTGGGGTAAGCGAGAAAACCAATAAGCCATGGCAGGGACATTCATGTCCGCCAGGCCATCTCGAGCCCTCGCTTCGCTGAACCTGCAGGCTCAAGCTGTACATTTCGCTCGCCCCAACCTTCGCCACCCCTATTTTCAAGTGGAGCCGCGAAAAATTTTTCGCCAGGCTCCGGCAATCTTTCCAGGCAGAAAAGGAATAAAGGAACCGAAAAAAATCAAGGCCGCAAAAAGAACAATCGCCGCTCCCGAGGGCACGTCATAATGGTAGGAGAAGGTTAAACCGGCCAGGCCGCTCAATACGCCAATCACGACGGATAAAAGGAGCATGGTGCGGTAATTCCGGCTGAAACGGTAGCCCGTTGCTGCCGGAATTACCAGCAGGGCGGAAGAAAGGACAACACCTACGACTATCACGGAGACCACCACGGTAAGGGCAAGGGAGGCCAGCAGCCCCAGGTATAGAGCTGTGGACGGAAGCCCGTTGGCTCTGGCCAGCTCTTCGTCAAAAGAAACGGTAAGCAGCTCTTTAAAGAAAAAGAATATAAACAGCAGGACAGCGGTCATCACCACGGCAAGGAAAAGGAGATCCCGGGCGGATACTGCCAGGACATTGCCAAAAAGAAGGCTGAAAAGTTCAGGGTAGTATCCTTCTTTCAGGCTGATGAGTGTTATTCCCAGGGCCATCCCGGTGGCGAAGAAAATGCCGATAACGGTATCCTCCTGCATTTTTCCGTAACGGCTGGTATATCCGATCAAAAGGGACAAAAGTACGGCAAAAACTGTTCCTGTATAAAGAGGATTCGCCTCCATCAGCAGGCCGATGGCCATCCCTCCAAGCATGGCGTGGGCAATTCCCGCACCCATAAAAGAAAGCCTGTTTAATACCGTGAAAAAAGAGAGCGTGGAGCAGAGAACACCAACCATAATCACTGCCCAAAAAGCCCGCTGCATGAAGCCGTACTGAAAAATCTCCATGAGTGTCAGCACCTGCCTCTTCCGTAAAAAACGTCAACCTCACAGCGGTAAGCCTCCTCCAGATTAGGACTGTTCAGCACCTCCAGAGGGGAGCCGTGTACGTGCATGGTCCGATTAATACAGATTAACTGGCTGGCGAAACCGGAAATCACTGCCAGATCATGGGAAACTATCACCACGGTTATCCCGGAACTCTCTTGCAGTTCTTTAAGTAAGGAAAAAAAACGCTGCTGGCTGGGAAGGTCAAGGCCGGCATTAGGTTCGTCCAGGATTAAAAGAAGGGGGTCCTTGCAGAGAGCTCTGGCCAGGAAAGCCCGCTGCTGCTGCCCTCCCGACAGCTCGGCAAAAGGTTTGCTTTCCAGCGAAAGCAGCCCCACCTTTTCCAGGCTGCTACGTGCTTTCTTTCGCTGCGGCCTGGAGGCCGGCTTCCCCAAAAAGCTGCGTGTAAAGCCTCCCATGGCCACCACGTCGAGTGTAGAAAGGGGAAAAAAGCTTTTAAAGTGGGGGCGCTGGGGCATATAGCCGATTTTGTCTCTTAACTTCCCCAGCTTCTCCGGTGGAGAACCGAAGATTCGCACTTCGCCCCGGGTGGGTTTTACCAGCCCCAGGATTATACGCAAAAGCGTGGTTTTTCCCGCACCGTTAGGGCCGATAATCCCTACCATCTCTCCGGCGCTGATTTTAATATTGATATTTTCCAGGATCGTATGACCGTTCCATGATAAATTGATATCCTTTGTTTCCACGACAGGATGGGAAGACATGGTTTCTCAACCTTACTTTTTTCATATTTTACTGTCCGGCCGCACCGGTTCCTGCGGCTGTTAATGTACTTATGCCGTTTCCTCCGGTTTATTGCAGGGCCTGCCGAAATATTTCCGCATTGTAGCGAATGAGCTCCACGTAGCTTTCTCTTCCGGGAACGCCCTCTCCTCCCAAGGGGTCCAGCAGCAGGACTTTTCCGCCTATCTCATCGGCGATAACCTCCGCCGCCCTGTTTCCCAGCTGCGGTTCGGCTAAGATCACCCGGATATTGTGGAGATCCGCAAGCTTTACCAGTTCTTCAAGCCATTTCGCCGAAGGTTCCTTCCCGGGGAATTCCTCTACGGAGGCTACCTCTTGCAGGCCATAACGGCGGGCGAAATAATGCCAGGCCGAGTGAAAGGAGATAAAGCGCTTCTGTGAAAAGGCGGCGGTCAGCTCGCTGAGCTCTTTATGCAGTGTATCCAGCTCCTGCTGGAAAGACTTCAGGTTTTCCTCGAAAGAAGCCGCCCCATCCGGATAAAGTGACTTTAACGCTCCGCAGAGGAGCGGAGCGATCCGCTCTTTTACCAGCACCGGGTCCACCCAGATATGTGGGTTGTCTGTAAAGGCAGCGCCGCTGTCTTCCTCTTTGGCCAGCGATGTCATTATCTCCAGTAGCACTGTCTTTTCTCCGGCTGTGCCCAGCTTCACCGCCCAGTTATCCAGGCCTCCTCCTACAAAAACCATCAAGTCAGCCTCGGAGACGGCCCTGGCCTGCTCGACCGTAGGCTCGTATGTGTGGGGGCTTGATCCCGGGGCCAGCAAAGTAGTCACCTCTACCGCCTCTCCTCCGATTTGTTTGATGATATCTGCTAGAGGAAAGATGGTAGCAACCACCTTGACTGTTCTTTCAGAGGGTAGTCCTTCCGTTGTCCGGTTCTTAGCATCTCCTTCCGGTCCTCCTTGGCCTGTCGGGGAGGTACAACCGGCAGTGAGCATTATCAATATTATGGCGATAGTCATTAAACAGGATAGAAATGCAACCGTACGCCTGCGCATCATTAAAACCCAATCCTTCTCTCGAATAATAATTATTATGATCATAGGTTAGTTGATATATTAACAAGCAGAAGCGTTAAGAAACATTAATTGCAATTAAGTTGCATTTATTTTATACTACAAAAAACCAAACTTGATGTCAAGGCATCAACAAATCTCTCAACCACCTGCTAAAAGTTTACACTACCAACAGGAAGTCCCCGTTCCAATGGGGTGGAGACGGGGACTATGCCAAACAGGGGTATTAAAACTCCGCAGCCCGGCGGCAAGCAGAAAGCTTATGAGTTGCTGCCCTGGTCAGACACCTTGCCGCCAGAATGCCGGTAAACAAGTAAAATATTATACCCTTAAACCCAACTTGTTGTATAGATGGCCGTTATTTTACGCTTACCTCCGAAGGGGGAAACAGTTACTGTACCACATCATACCCGGCTTCTTCTATGGCTTTAATCAGTTGGTCTCGAGGAGCGGAACCTTTTACCACTACCTGCCCCTGTTCCAGGCTTACCTCGACGCTTTCCACGCCGCCGACGCTTTTGACGGCTTTCTCTACGGTGTTTTTACAGTGATTGCAGCTCATGTTTTTAACCTTTAAGAGAATTTGCTCCAACTTTTTCACCTCCCGACTTTTCCTTAATGTCTATTGTCCTTTGACCAGCCTTTTCCGGATTAAAACGCTTAAGCAGCAGGGAATTGGTCACCACAGAGACAGAGCTGAAGGCCATGGCCGCGCCTCCCATAACCGGTGAGAAGACGCCGCTTACGGCCAGCGGGATACAGATAAGGTTGTAAAAAAAGGCCCAGAACAGGTTTTGCCGTATTTTGCCTAGGGTCCTGCGCGACAGGCGCACGGCAGAGGCGATACCCTTTAAGTCCCCCCGGAGCAAAACGATGGAACCGCTTTCTATAGCTACATCAGTGCCTGTGCTCATCGCTATGCCTACATCCGCCGTTGCCAGGGCAGGAGCGTCGTTTATTCCGTCACCAACCATGGCTACTGTCCTGCCGGCATTTTTCAGTTTCTGGATTTC
>LFRM01316052.1_pt1 | contig 19494 bp, 17 predicted proteins | sample 618341 | NCBI WGS metagenome assembly LFRM01 (sample SAMN03654438, study PRJNA283298) | anaerobic digester metagenome | isolation source: pool of bioreactors CSTR01a, CSTR02a, and CSTR03a thermophilic anaerobic... | place: Denmark: Kgs. Lyngby | collected 2014-05-21 | reverse complement strand
AGTGTTGAACAATGTTTACCATCCAAAACAAGGGGGTTTGCCGGCCAGGAAAATGGGGCGTGGCAATTCATATGGCTTAAATCGATTCTTTGCGCAACTGAGTCGGCCCGGGATTCAACTGAGCTAACAAAAAAAGAAACCAAACTATTGGAGAGAGTTCCATAAAGTGGGAAAGGCCCACATTGACTTGACACAAACTATAGTAACATAAAATTTCAATTTTTGACGCATTTTTAATAAATTATTTACTAAAAAAGACTCCAATCTTTAGTGCTATAAGAAGATATTATCAATTTTGTTAAAAGGAGTCTTTTTGTTTCGCTGGTTCATGGTTTATTTCCTGGCGCTTCAATAGTGGATACAATATAGCTTTTGCTTGTCATTGATATCATTGATTTGAGTCCTTCATTCTTTCCCTAATTTCATCCCTAAGCTTTAATTGTTCATAGTAATCCTGAATAAGCTGGTCAACGGCTTTTTCTTCTTCCTGTTTAATAAACTCACAATGCTGTCCCGCAGGGCAGTTTTCTTGTTCAAGACAATGGCTGATCTGCACCAGATCATAACCGCACAGTCTCTCAGCGAGATGCACTCTGATATGCACCCTTGCTTTCTTGTCTATTACCCTGCAAAAAGTTTCGATAGTTTGTTCGATTTTCACCTTTTACACCTCCTCCATATTGTTTCGGCAGGAGTGGAATATTCCCTTTTTCAGGATCAAATGCCGGCTCGTTCCTGGCCTGCAGGAATCAACTAATTCCAGATATTTACAGACTCCCGAACAAATTTTCTATGGCTACGACAACCAGGTGATCTGGACCCGGTTTAGAATTATTACTAGAGCTGTTTTTACAGGAGGAATTGCTAAATATGGAAACATCAATTGAGCAACTCAGGCCAGGCCAGGCAGTAAACGGTGCCTTTGCTTTAAGAGTGAAGAAACTGCTCCCTTTACGCAGCGGAGCAGGGCATTACCTGGCTGTAGTCCTGGGAGACAGGACGGGGCAAATGGAAGGCCGGGTCTGGGAATCAGTATCTGAGATAGATCACAGCTGCCGGGTCGGGGATATTGTAAACATCCAGGGTCAAGTTGTGGAATACAACGGAACACCCCAGATCCAAATATCATCAATGTCAGTATGCCGGGATTATGAAGCAGATCCAAGCAGGTTCATTCCCTCGAGCAAACTGGACCCGGATACTGCCAGGGAACAGCTTATCTCTATTGTTGAAACCTTGCACAACCCACACCTGAAAGGCCTTCTGTCCCTGATTTTAAAGGATAATTATTTTATGGACACCTTTATCAAGTCGCCGGCCGCCAAGCACAACCACCACGCCGTCATCGGTGGTCTTTTGGAGCACAGTCTGGGTATCGCCAGGGCTGCAGAAGGGATAGCTGCTGTTTACCCGAAGATTGACCGGGACCTGCTGTTGACCGGCGCTCTCCTCCACGATATCGGCAAAGTGGAGGAATACCGGCTGAATTCTCATATCGATTTCACCGACGAAGGCCGCCTTTTGGGGCATATTGTCCTGGGAGTACGGCTCCTGGACAGCTATATTGACCAACTGCCCGGTTTTCCTCAAGAACTCAGAACCAAACTGCTCCATATGATCGTCAGCCACCACGGGCAGTACGAGTGGCAGTCCCCGAAAAGGCCTAAGTTTCTGGAAGCCGCCGTCCTGCATTATCTGGATATGATTGACGCTACCATTGATATGTTCAACTCGGCTGTGGAAAGCCGTGCTGCTGAGGATGACCACTGGAGCAGGTGGGTTAAAGGCCTGGACAGGTTCGTTTTTTGTAAATAATAGTTAATAAAGCTTTTTACAATGGTTTTGAAACCATAATTTCTTTCGTTTTTTAATTTTAAAAGGGAGAACACTATCTTTTAGGAGGTGATGACCGCAAAGTGTTAATAAAAGAAGACATGAGCAGGTCCGGAATGACAATAATGCTTGCGGCTTCAGTACTGTTAACAATCCCCTTAATCTGTTACACAAAGGACATTGCAGATTCCCTGCGTGAAATTTCTGGAAGAAATCAGATCCACATAAAAGACACCACAAACCAGCCGTAACATCATTAATACTCTTTATTAAGTTTTTTTAGATTTCCGGCCAACGGGCAAATCCGTCGACTGCCTGGTGGCTGTTTTTTATGTGCATAGAAAAAGATCTGCAAAGATAAAATATCATCAATACCAAATATCCGGAGGCTTACAAGCAATGGATTTATCCATTAGTCAATCTAATACCCCTGCTCCCTCGGAGGAATACCCGGTTGAAATTGTAGAAAACATCAGCCTTACATCCTCAGAAATTGCCAGCCTGTGGTCTTCCTGGATGGAAAGCAGTATTAAGGAACGGATGGTCCAATATTTTTTAAAAACCGTTGTAGACCCGGAAATCAAAGAGGTTCTGGAATATACTCTAAACATTGCCCGAAAGCACCTTCAGCGGATTAGAGAAATCTATATCCGGGAAAAGCACCCCATTCCCCGCGGCTTCACCGCCGAAGATGTAAATCTGGAAGCTCCCAGGCTTTTTTCAGACTCTGTTATCATCAGTTTCCTGGCTGACCTGGCCAGGAGCAGGCTGGATGGATACAGCACCGCGCTGCAAACGTGTGCACGCAGTGACGTGCGCCAGTACTTCACCGAATGTGTGGCTGATCCCGCAGAGATCTATAACAGGTCCGTGAGTGTCATGCTCTCAAAGGGTATTTTTGCCAGGCCTCCCCAAATCCGCGTTCCCGAAAAAATTATCTTTACAACAAAACAGAACTTCCTGAGCAGCCGGATTTCAAAGAAAAAGCCATTTAACTCCATTCATGTTACCCACATCTTTTTCAATCTTCAGAGAAACCACTTGAGAAAAAGTATATTAACCGGCTTTAGCCAGGTAGCAAAGGAAGAACAGGTACGCCAGTACATGCTTAAGGGAAAAGAGATTGCCGAAAAGCATATCGAAATATTTAGCACATTACTGCTTAAAAATAATTTCCCCGTCTCCCTGGCCTGGGAATCAGGTGTAACGGATTCAACAATTGCACCCTTTTCTGATTTGTTGATGCTGCAAGAAGTCCGGTCCATGAACGTGATCTTATCGGCTAATTACGCTAAGGCTATCTCTATCTCAGGTGATAGAAAGGATTTGGCGGGTGATTTTGCCCGTCTTATGGCAGAAATCTTAAAACATGCCAGGGAAGGAATGAACCTGCTTGTCAATAATGGCTGGTATGAAGAGCCTCCCCAGGCAGAAGAACCCGGTGCCCCTTTAAATACTGTTCACTAGGATCTGTCCTCAGAAAAAATCCCTTACTTATGGATCCTGATTGAGGGAGTTAACAAGCAATAAAAAAAGAAGAGGCACAGCCCCTGTAAAACGCTTGCAGGGGCCTGTGCCGTAAATATTTCTTCGTATTGATACCTGCTGCCGCAGTTTAACGGACGATCATCGCAACGTAGCTCACAATAAGCAGGGCCACGATGTTGACCACCTTGATCATCGGGTTAATGGCCGGGCCGGCCGTGTCCTTGCAGGGGTCGCCCACCGTGTCGCCGGTGACCGACGCCGCATGAGCGTCAGTGCCCTTACCGCCGTAATTACCCTCTTCGATATATTTCTTGGCATTGTCCCAGGCACCGCCTCCGGCTGTCAGCATAATTGCCAGGAACAGGCCGGTGATGATTACGCCCATAAGCATACCGCCCAGGGCCTGAGCACCCAGCAGAAAGCCCACCACGAGGGGTGCCACCACCGGGATCAGGCCGGGGAGCATCATTTCTTTAATAGCGCTCTTGGTCACAATATCAACACAGCGGCCGTACTCGGGCCGGGCTTTGCCTTCCATCAGCCCCTTGATCTCCCTGAACTGGCGCCGCACCTCGCTGACCACCTCATTGGCGGCCCGTCCAACAGCGCCCATGGCCAGCGCAGAAAAGATAAAGGGCAGGGCACCGCCGATGATAAGCCCGGCTAGCACCCAGGGATTCTCAACAGTAAAGTTTAGTTTCTCCAGGATTCCGGCGCTCTCACGATAGTGGCTTATCTCCATCGTATAAGAAGCAAAGAGGACGATAGCGGCCAGGCCGGCAGAGCCGATGGCGTAACCCTTGGTCACCGCCTTGGTGGTATTGCCCACCGCGTCCAGCGGGTCGGTAATATTGCGTATTTCAGGCGGCAGCTCAGCCATTTCGGCAATGCCGCCGGCGTTATCGGTGATCGGGCCGTAGGAGTCAATTGCCACAACGATACCCGTCATTGAAAGCATTGCGATTGAGGCTATCCCAACTCCATATACATCGCCGATAATGTAGGAAACCAGGATTCCGGTCACGATGACTAAAGCCGGCGGAACACTGGCCTCCATTGCGACGGACAGGCCGCTGATAATGTTGGTTGCATGTCCGGACTGCGAAGCTTTGGCGATAGTCCTGACCGGCCGGAAACGCGTAGAGGTATAGTAATCGGTAAGAAAGACAATGGCTAAGGTCACTGCAACGCCCACCAGGGCCGTGTAAAAGTACTGGGGCGAACCGAAAATGTAAGTGGTTACCGGATAAAAACCAATAAGGGAAATAATCGCAGATGCAAGCAGCCCTTTATAAAGAGCCGACATAATTTCCTTTCCAGGGGTAAGCCTGACAAAATAGCTGCCGATAATTGTGGCGATGATGGCAATACCACCCAGAATCAGCGGGTAAACAACATACTGCTGTTGTCCGGGGAAGAACAGCTGACCCAGCAACATGGCACCAATGGCCGTAATGGCGTATGTTTCGAAAAGGTCCGCCGCCATCCCGGCACAGTCCCCCACGTTGTCTCCCACGTTGTCTGCAATCACCGCCGGGTTGCGGGGGTCGTCTTCCGGTATACCTGCTTCCACCTTGCCCACCAGGTCGGCCCCGACGTCGGCGCTCTTGGTGTAGATACCACCGCCTAAACGGGCAAACACGCTGATCAAACTGCCGCCGAAGCCCAAGCCAACCAGGTAAATGGGATCCTGGAATAATACATACAGGCCGGCAACACCCAGCAGGCCGAGGCTGACACACATCAAACCAGTGACGGCTCCGCCCTTAAAGGCCACCAGCAGGGCATAGGGCAGGCCCTTTCTGGCCGCTTCACAAACCCGGGCGTTGCTCCGCACCGATACATACATCCCCACGTAGCCGCAGAGTCCGGAAAAAACAGCCCCTACGATGAAGCCCACGGTTGTAATCCAACCCAGACCAAAATAAAGTAAAATTGCAATAATGATTCCAACCACGGCAATAGTCTTGTACTGCCTGTTCAGGTAGGCCATGGCGCCTTCATAAATAGCTCCTGAGATTTCAATCATACGCTCATTGCCGGGAGGCAGCTTTAAAACCATCATGGCCAGGTATCCGGCAAACAGAATACCCAATAACGAGGCGATAACAGCGTATATGGAGAAAGCCCCGACTGTCAAATTGAACACCACCTTATAAACCTTAATGTAAAATCATTTTCTGGAAATTTAATCATAGTAGAGCCTTAAATACTAGCGCTCACCTCCTAATTCGGGACAAATCCTTTTTCCAACCACCTCCTGCTACGATTGATTAATATCCAAAGAAGGAGACCTTCAAAAAACAACCGGTTTACAATTCTACGGCGCAGTCAAAGCCGGCCTGTCTATAAAGCCGCCCTTCCAGGATGACCTCTGCCTTTGTTAAGATGTCCGGCTGTTGCAATGACATTATCGTATCCCCAAAGCCTGTGTTGGTGAGCCTGTCCAGATTCAAGTTAATGGAGTTATCCCGGCAAAGGACGGGTTTACTGATTACCCATTATATCTCAAGAATAACCATACTTGGTCAAGAGAATACGCAAAATTTTGGGAAATTCGTGATCCGGGTCAAGCGGCAAAGAACCAAAGATAAAAGAGTTATTGGATTAATCGTGATTAACCGGCAGAGTCGCCGAAAAAAATAACTTGCCGGAGCAATAATAACCCGGCCTGGGCAAAAAACCCTTTAAAAAGAGAAAGTACACCTGTTTTAAGATAAAACCAGCAGTACACTCGTTAATGTAAAAAATTCAGCTTTTACCATTATAACGACAAAAGAGTTTTTTGCAAACCTTTTGTTTCCGGATTCAGCAGTATAGCAAAAAAAATGCCGCTAAAAATAAACGGCATTCCGGCGCAATTCGCTAGTTGTCCACAGAGTTATCCCAACTTTCCACAATCTTACAGCTTTGTTTATCTTTCTCTGGAGAAAGCAACGCCATTAGACCTTATTATGACACCTATTCGGGCGTTTTCGCCTCCACATATTACCGGTTGACTTGGTCAACCATGTTAATTATTAAGCTGGTGCACCCTGTTTAACTGTTTGTAGAACAAATCATAATAATAGCGGTTTGAGAGCACTTTTTCATCATACTCCAGTTCAATACCCGTCTGATACCGGCGGGCCAGTTCCACCACCCTGTCCTATTCGGGATACTCCAGACCGTAACCGCATTCGTAAAGATTCCCGCCGCCTGCATCCGGGATGGAGACCGGGAGCTTTCCTTGCGGTTTCACAATCCCGAAGATGGCCCTGATGCCGGCCGGTATATTTGGACCCTCCGCCGCACCGTAAACGGCCAGGAAGGCTTTTGCCGTGGGCATGTAGGCGATGTCGTAGGGGTTCCGGATAGCCAGTACAGCCACGGGTTTCCCGGCCTCCTCCGCCTGGGCCAGGGTGTCCAGAGCGAAATCGGGCAACCAGTGGCTGCCGGGAACCCTACTTTCCAGGTCGTAACTGTACGAACCTAGCACAATATAATCGGCTGTCTGAAGCGCTTTCTTCTGCTGCTCATTCAAAGCAGTAAGGTTTTCATAAACAAAGCCTTCTATTTTAACGTCTTTAATTTCAGCGTCCTGAACAATCTGGGCCAGTGTTTCCTCCATCAGCTCCAGCCTGTTGCTCCAGGGAGCAAAAAGGACAACCCTATCGCCATCCTTCAGTCTAAAAGGAAGCATCATACCGTCATTTTTGAGCAGGGTCACTGCCTTTTCTGCGGCTTCTCTTTCCACAGACAGGTGCTCCGCACACCCCACCAGGGCTTGCGCGGCTTTAAGCCTGGCTTCCAGGTTAGCTCCGGGTTCACCGGAAGAAAGTCCCTGTTTAGATAATAACCCCATCTTCTGCTTAAGCTCGAGGATCCTCTTCACCGAGGCGTCCACCCTGGCTTCGGAAATACGGCCTGCCCGTATTTCCTCCAGGAGCGCCTGCAAGGCTTCTTCCAGATCCCCGGGCATCAGGACAATATCCGCGCCTGCTTTGACAGCCATGACCACCGCTTCCCCGGGGCCAAAATGGTCCTCTATCGCTTTCATTTTGAGACTGTCCGTGACGATAACCCCGTTAAAACCGAGCTTGTTCCGCACCAGTTCCGTCAGTACCTTTTCGGAAAGGGTCGCCGGCAGAAAGACCGGCTTTCCGTCCAGCCTGGAGACAGCCTGCGTACTGTCAATAGCCGGGAAGGTTACGTGGGCGGTCATGATCATGTCCACACCCTGTTTAATCGCCTCCCGGAAGGGAACCAGTTCGACGGCTTCCAGCCTCTCCAAATCATGGGGAATCGACGGCAGCCCCAGGTGGGAATCGACGCTGGTGTCACCGTGGCCGGGAAAGTGCTTGGCGACGGCAGCCACTCCGGCGTCATGGAGGCCCTTGATATAAGCTGTTCCCATTTCCGCCACCAGCTGCGGGTCGGAGCCAAAGGAACGGATGCCGATTACAGGATTATCCGGGTTGTTGTTTACATCCATAACAGGAGCAAAATTTACATTGATCCCCAGGGCATTCAATTCTTCACCGATAGCTTTCGCCACTTTATACGTGGTTTCCGGCGAGCGGGCGGCGCCCAGGGCCATATTGCCCGGCATTACGGTTCCCGTCTGGAGCCTGACAACCATTCCCCCTTCCTGGTCAATGGCGATAAAGAGCGGGATAGCCCCAGCCGCCTTTTGCAACTGGTCAACCAACCGCACTGTTTGCTCCGTTTCTTTTACATTCTCCCTGAAAAGGATTACCCCGCCCACGTGATACTCCCGGATGAGCCGGGCAATCTCATTGTTGATGGCGAGAACGTCCTCACCATTCCAGGTTCTAAAATCGGGCATCAACATTTGCCCCAGTTTCTCTTCGAGGGTCATGCCGGCCACCAGCTGGTCCAGGCCGCCGCTTTCAATCAGCACCGCTCTCCTAACGGGATCCCAGGCAGCGGAGTAAACATCCAGGAGCCCGCAAAAATCCCGCAGGGGAACAACTATTCTTTGATTGCACACCCGGCTCCCCCCTGCCAGCTCCCGGGGCCTGCCTTCAATATAAAGCAGGGCTGAACCGGCCTGCACCCGGACCTCCCGGTTTCCTTTGAGCACGGTAGCGGTGCCGCTCCCGGGGTCCCACTGAACCTGCCAGCCCAGGGCTTCGGCTAAAATACGCAGGGGGACCCAGGTTCGTCCATCTTCAAGAAAAGCTTTCTGGTCGGGGAAGTTCAGCTCCACCCCGTCAATAAATACAGGAACCCCGGCTTCCCGGCCAGGTGCCTCCTCCCCGGAAACCTGTGGGACCGGTTCTAAAACACTGATCACTGCCGCAAACCTGTTTACAGGATCCTTACCCTCTTCCCAGGAACGTTTGTATTCAAGGGAAAGGGAACCGGATCCCGGACCGGCGGCTTTTAAAAACCAGTACTCCTCACCCGGTGCGCCGGGTAAAACCCCTTTGCTTCTAAAGCCGTGTTCAATCACATTCAGGACGCCGGCAATATCCAAGTCGCCCTGCCAGGAGTAACCCGTCGTAGGATTGCTTTCCAGGGTTAACTCCAATATATCCCCGGGATACAGGGTCAGGGTTTCCCCGCTGTTGTTTTCATTTATGGTCAACTGCGCGGCCGTCGCACCCCCGGAACCCGGCAGGAGCAAAACAATTAGCAGCGCCAGAAGATAAAGGATCATTTTACGGCGAATCATTTTTTAATCAACTCGCTTCCTTATTGAATTATATAAGTGCAGCACCAGACACAGCTGTCCCGGGCTTAAGCACATAATTCTCGACAAAAGGAAACATTTCCTGCCGCTTGCTATAAAATGGACGGGTTTCCTGGCGGCATGGCGGAGGATAAAGATCCCGGGTTCCCCACCGTAAATAAACGCATTGACCGGGCACGGTACAACCCGTGCGCTGCCTGTTCAATATTATAAATAATAACCCTGCCAACCGGCAGGGCTAAATCTTAATAGTCGTTTTAGATTAAGGATTCATAGCTCCGTTTCCAAAAACCTGGGCTACGCTCCAAAAAGCGCAAACATAATAATTCCCCCGAAACTGCCCGGCGCATCAAGGCCCCGGGCAATTTCCCGGCTCTTCCCGGCCCTTTCCGACGGTTCGATAATCCTTCCTTACTTTAAGAACCCCGTCTGTAAGCCACTTCCAACGGAAGTGATTAGCAAGGTTTCCCTCACCCGGATTTCGGCTTCTTTGGTTCATCCTCCTGATTATCCTCCGGCTCCCCGGACGGCTCTCCAACCCCGGGCGAAACCGGGTTGCCGTCCTCCGGTGCGTCCTGCGGCTGGTCGTCAGGTTCCTCCGCACCGGGGTCAGGCTGGTTTACCGGTTGGTCCGGCGAGTTGCCCGGTTCCGGCTGAGACGGCTGTTCCGCTGACGGTTCGGACCCGGCGCCTGCCGGCTGGACCGCCGCACCGTTCTGGGCAGGCTTCCCGGGTTCCGGCTGAGACGGCTGGGAAGCCGCCGGCGCCGGCTTTGCGGCTGGAGATGTTCCGGCTGGTGCCGGGTTTGCAGTCCCTGAACCCTCCGGCCCGGCGGGCAGGCCCATTGCCGGGTTTTCCCCGGCCGGGAGAGTGTCATCCTCCTCCCCGGGCTGATTATCCCCCGGAGCAGATACCGGCTCAATGGTTGCTTCGCCGGCGGAAGGGTTAATTTCGTCCAGTACTTTGTCCCCAAAAGCATAGGGCCAGGCTGCGGATACAGCAACCATTAACAATACCGGCAGGACTGCTGCAGGAAGCCGGTAAAATGCTGTTGCGGCCAGCAGTACGAAGCCCGCCGCCCACAGGCAATAATGGCAGGGTATGATCAATTCGGTGTACCAGTTCCAGAGGGCCCAGCCGGTTAACAAAACATGCGCTCCCACGGCAAGCCAGAGCATACCACCTGCCCAGCGAAATCTTAGCAGGATGGCAATAATGCAGACCACATAATAGCCTATACCTATATAGGCAATGATATTTCCCGCGCCCTGGGCGGCCACAATGGCTGCGACCAGGGCCAGTAAAGCTAAGATTTTACGAATGTCCCAGTACCTGCTTTCATTCGATCCAAAAATCAATTCTCACTTGCACTCCTCTACTCTTTTATGAGTATAGTTTAATTTTTATCGTGTGACTTTGCTCCAGTGGTTATTGTAGGCACTAAACTCTTTAACTTAAAAGAATAACTGCTGGACAAAGCAGCCTCAACCTTAATGTCCCAATAACGGGGCCGGCAAAAGTTGAGATGAGCCAGGCAACCCCTTCACACTCCGGCCTTTAATCCCTCCCACCTTCTTTCAAAGCATTGCTTTTAAGGTCATGAGCATAAATCTATAACACATTTTGCAAACAGCTGCAGTCCGGCTGGGATTCAGTTGGGGAAGACGTTTTTCCGGTTACAGGAGCCGCAGGACCCTGCCCTTCGTGGAGTCCGCCTCCCTGATCAGGGTTTTCACAACCGCACGGGGAGCTGGAAACGGCCCTGCCCCCTTCAGCTTCCTCAGAGCGCAGGTCAGGTTCTCCCTGTTTTAACTCAATGGTTTCTCCGGGAAAGAGACAGGGCAGGTTAACCCTGCAAACCTCCAGAGCCCTGGCAGCCCCGCCTTCACGAAAGAGTTCGGCCTGAACATCCAGATTACATAACCGGCAGCGCTCATAAACCAGGTAGCTGTTGAGGGTCATCTGATGACTTTCTGCCTGCTGCTTTTTCGCCTCGTCGGCTTCGCTCACAATGATCAGTCCGGGCACCTTCCCGCCGGCCATATCTTCATAAATTGCACAACGCAGTTTATCCAGATTAACCACTTCGCCGGCTTCCTCGTCTCTTAAAACTACGCTGGCCAGAATCAGGATTTGCGAATCTCCAAAAACGCCCCTTGTCCGGGCGTTCTCCAGGATCAGCTCAATGGCCTCATACACGTCCAGCCCCCCGAGGTCCAGATTGTTAAGATTTAAATCCGTGCCTTCCCCCGCACTACGGACCTGAATGACTTTACTTTCCCGGTTAATCATTAATTCTATGCCGCTATTGATTTCCAGGGCTACTGAAGCCACAGCTTTTTCCGGACCGGCCAGGGGATAGGCAATACCCAGGAGCAGCACCACGGCAAGGGCTGCGGCTACAGCGGCATACTTAAAAAACGGCCGGGTGCAAAAGAAACCTGAAGGCACGGACACGTCAAGCACCTGCCCCACCGGATGCTTTTCGCCTGGTGTGGGGATCTCCATAAAAGCCCCGTCACTGGTATATATAACTGTTTTCTGATTAACGGTCCTTAAGACGACCCCTCTGACTCTTTTGATCCGGCAGCACCCCCTTTTTCTAGCCCGGCAAAGCTTCTCAACGGGTAGAACTCCGGTTCCGTTATGATTAAAGCCACGGCAATGATGTATTTCCTTCCTTTTTCCAAAAACCTGCGGCTTTTTCCAGTGATTTCTTTCAGTTCAAGAATGGGCAGACGCCGGTTTTTTTTCATGTATTCCATCAGGCCTGGCTCTCCGGCCAGAAGTCGGGCCGTTTCGGTTAACTGCCCCCTGCTGTCCCTGTGCTTCGGGGAAGCTTTAACCAGATCATCCAGGGTTATATTATACCAGGCCAGAACCTCAATAAAGCGCTCAATAGATTCTTTAAAGACAGCCTGGCCGCTCTCATCCTGGTACCTGGCCCGGGAACGTTCGAGCCCTTGCCGGGTCAACCGGTCTTCGTTCTCAATCCCCGCCGGCAGGATTACTTCCCTGTTCCTGCATTCCTTGCGGTAGTAATCCCACAGGCGCCTCTGGATAACTGTCCGGGCAAAACTGTGAAAAAGCCCTTCTCCGGGTTTGTATTTATCAATTGCTTCATTGAAAGCCAGTAAGGCGATACTCAGTTCATCATCATTATCCCAGACAAGGTGGCGCCTGCAGATTTTGGAACTGGTTCCCGCAATGAAATCCCTGTGTTCCTGAATCAGTTTTTCACGGGCTCCCCGGTCTCCATTTCTGGCGGACAGCAACTCCTGCTCCAGTTTTTGACTTACCAATAAAATCACTCCGCCTGTTATACAATTCGAGTGAAGAACGAGTATTTTGGTGGGTCGAAACAGTTCTTCCAGCCTTAATAGAAAAGAATTTTTTTAGTTCAGGTAAATCATCCATACGATTTTACGATTTATAAAAAGGAATTAAAAAAGCCTCCTTACCTTTGACGTCCGGAAATGCCCAAAGGTTGTCCAAATGATTTGACTTTCCGGACAGGACTAAGGGCCGCAGAAGGGCATAGCCATCTTTGCCGGGACTCAAGGCGCCGGCAAGCCCGAAAAAGTTCAATAAAGCGTAAAACGGGGTTGTAATCAGCAACCCCGTTGAATGTTGGAAGAGTATTATCAACTTGAACTATGTTAACTGGTAATATTTACGGTCATGGTGTCGCCGAACCACTCCACCTGGCACCCCAATGCCTCCGAAACAAACCGTAAGGGCACCAGGGTCCGGTCGTTCACAATCTTTGCGGGAACATCCAGTTCCACGGGTTGATCGTTGACGTAAGCCATACCGCCGATAACAAGCTTAATTATTGTTCCGTCTCTCTCCGCCCTAACGGTTTGGGTCGCACCGTCCCATTCCACGCTGGCCCCCAGCGCTTCGAAGATCACCCGCAAAGGCACCAGGGTCCGGTCGTTTTCAATAATTGGAGGCACGTCGAACTGAAGCATCCGGCCGTTTAAGATTACACGGACGGTCCCATCACCATTGCCGGGAGCTGTATTAGGGTCAATGCCGGGATCAGAAGTAATCCCTGTTATACTGAACTCTTTAAGCTTCCCGTAACTGGTTCCTCCTGCGTTGGTTGCATAAGCCCTATAATAATACTTGCCGGCGGTTAAATCTCTCAACTCCGCATCATACTCGGCAGGGGTGCCCTCAGTTCCCACAATAAGTTCTTCCAGTTCATTTTTGTCTTTACCCCACAAAAAGCCGTATTCACTAAGTTCCCCGCCGCAGTTGGAGATATAGCCGTTTAAAACGGCGGTATTATCAGTAATGCTGGCTCCCTTTGTCTCGACCGACGGTCTCGTTGTTTCACCTCAACCATAAGCCTGATTCAAGCTTCCCGTCATAACTGCCGCAACTAGAACCGCCAGAGCCAAAAGTATTTTAGTCCCTTTAAATAACCTGTAATGAGCAGCCATTTTATCACTTCCTGTAATTTAATTAAATTTTTGATCCCGGAAAATAAACCTTATCCCTCTTTTTTAGATGAATACTCAGTTGAATAACGGCAAAAAGCAAAAGAGCTAAAAAAATTATATCAGTCCATTATTTTAATGTAAAGGTTAATCTTGCTTTCAGACAACATACCGGGAAAACCACAGGGGCAGGTCCTGCCGGCTGCAGGCGAATACTCAGGCAAATACTGAAGTAAATCATGCATTCTTAAAGAACCTGATAACTCACAACTCTCACTTAATATATATCGTCAAGCCCCTTTTTCCAGGACCTCGCCCACAGCCTTAATTCTCCCATTAATGATCAGGACGGGCTCGGGCATGATCAACAAGCCCTCCGGCCTACACAGATAACCCTCCCCTTTTGGAACACACCCGAGATTCCTGTTATATAAACGAACACATTAAGATGCCTGATAAAGTTTATAATAGTAGGAATATTGGGATTTCTTGAAGAACTGCTCCGCTTAACCCCCGGCATAAACCTTGCATGTCTATTATGGCAAGTTTAGTTTATCAATTATTATGCAACTATTATGAAGGGGGTTCGGAAAATATGGATGTCAAAGCCATAACTGATGGCCTGCAAGTGGCAATGGTGGTTTCGGATGCAGATTTTAATATTATTTACGCCAACAAAAGAGGAGAGGAAGTCTTTAAAGCGCTTTTAAACGTCGATGATCTCGTTGGCCGGAACATGACGGGTTGTCATAAGCCGGAAACCATTGAGAAGCTTAAAAAAATTTACCAGGATTTTGCCGATAAAAAAACCAAGCTCCATTATTATGTAATGGACACACCGGACGGAAAGGCAACTGTAGTTAGTGTTCCATTCTTTAACGGGGCTAAACTGGGCGGGGTTGTTGAGTTTGTTTTTGAAAGCGCCCTCGGCTAGTTCAAAGGAACCACCTATGGGCCTGGCTTGAAGCGTAGAGTATCTCATTGTAGAGTATCTCGATCATTAAGGTCCAGCAAAACCCCTTATGTATCTGAATTTGTATCTGACAGGTTTTCAGGACTGTTTGAATTGTCTCATCATAAAAAACAGCGCTTCCCAGGGTTTGCATTTAGAGCCATGGGAAGCGCTGTTGTTTTATGATCATATGATGTTTCCTGACGGATTTTGGATAACTAATTTGGTTTAGTGTTAATCAAGACCAAAACCCTAGGCAGGGCATAAATGGGGACACAGCGTCCTGAAACTGCAACTCTTGCATTTCCAGGCCATCCCCGGGGGGATTGGCTCGGCGCTGCCGTCCAGTAGCGCCAACATGGATTTGAGCAAGGCTACTGCGCTGTCCGGGTTGCTTTTTTGTTCGAAAGTCTCAATCTTATTGGCCTGTTTGACTCTGATCTGTACCCTGATTTTCGGCCGGTCCAGAAAATAGGCATACAGCCCGGCCTGGGCCAGGGCTACGGGCTTTAGATGATGAAGCAGGTAATAACTGTTGACCGACCTGAACTCATAAACAAACTCATCTGTAAGCCCGTCCGGAAACCCTACGATGTAACGGTTTTCCCATTCCCAGAAGGCAATAATGGTGGGATGTTTTTCCGCAAATTCAAAGTGTTCCGTGTCACCCGTCTCCTGCTGGGAAAGGCAGATCCTGCTGCACAGGGAACGCCATTCGGAATAGGTGATTTTTACCGGTTCAAAAAACTCGCCAAAGTGCTTTTCAAACTTTGCGGGATCCAGCCTGGCATAAAGAACTGTTTCACCTGTTTCCAGGTCCAGCACCTTTTCAAAGGACTCTCCGGGCGGAGTCCGGACATTGGGCTTATTAATAGGAAGAAGAGATCTTAAATTCGGGATAACATAAACCAAAGGTTCAACCACCGGTACATCATAGTAATTACGCCCCCACCCGTTTTCCCTGATCTTTTCCACATTGCGGCGGGCTAAATCCTCGTTTTCCCTGCAACGAATAATCGCTTCAAAATGGCACCATTTTTGTTTGGCAATATTCCCGGCCAGGAAATAAGTGGGGCCGCAAGTCAAGTTCTTCACCTTCTTTAAAAAACGCTTACCTCGTTACAATTATGCATAAAACAAAAAAATCCTGCACAAAATGGCTGACTTTGAAGGATTTCCTTTCATTTTTCGCAGGCATCAAAAGAAAGCACTTTTTTGTAGTGGAGCAGACTGACTATAGTGAATAAGAAGTAACTTAGAAGCAGTCAGCCGCCCTGGAGATCATCCTAAGGAAACGAACCCGCCCTGACTGAAAAGACTCAGGAGCAAAAATAATTATTTACAGTATTTTTGCATAACATCGTTGAACAATTTTATATGGTGATACTCATCAAGGATGATTCTTTCCAGCAGTTCTTTAATATAGGGATCTGCAATCCTTTGCTGGTGATCACGGTAGTAGGCTATGGCAGCCCATTCACCGGCGATATCCGCAGCCAGCATGTCGCAAAGGCTCAGACCATAGTAGACATAGGTGCCGCTCCAGTAAACTTCCTGGTTATTGCGAAAAACCCGGTAACGCGGGCTGACTCCCAGGAGGCGGATAGTTTCGGCCAGCATTTCCATATGATGCATCTCCACCAGGGAAACACATTCCAACAGGTCGGCCACTTCAGGGTTAATGGACTTAAGCACAAAATAATGGTACAGGTACTGTTTGACGGCTGTTATTTCGCTGATCATCCCGGTGTAATCCTCCAGGAGCAACTCGGCGTACTGCCGGTTGGGGGCCATGACCCTGACCGGCGGGTAAGGGGCAGGAAGGCCGCACTTTAATGTACCGGGCCTGTGTACTGTTTTTTCTTGCAGGATGGATCCCTCCCATTTAACTGATCTTTATCTAAAGTTATTGAGCTCTAATGAAGTATATACCAAAAACACACATACTTATTTACCCATGAAAAACAACCCTGCTTTTTGCCGGGTTGTTTACTCTCAGGTCATTTCCAGGCCAGAATACCAGCTACAACGGGCATTAAACATTTATTTACCGGCCAGGTAGGTCTTTTTTCAGATATCTAGAATTTAATTATGCATGTAGAATTAAATAATGCATGGAAAGGAGCAGTGTAAGGATGAAAACCTTAAGCTGGGAAATAAAGCTTGGGATCTCCCTGGTCACCTTTTCGGCGCTGGTCTACCTGGTCAAATATATTGTCCTCGGGGATCCGACGAATACTTATAACTACGTTTTCAACGCCCTCGGCTTTCTCCCCATAAATGTCCTCCTTGTGACCCTGATTCTAAACAAGCTGCTCAGTATCAGGGCAAAGCGGGACAGACTGGAGAAGCTCAATATGGTCATAGGAACGTTTTTCAGCGAAGCGGGTACCGAATTATTAACCTGTTTTTCCAACTGCGATCCGGAACTTGACCAGCTCAGAGACCGTCTCCAGGTAAAGGACTACTGGTCCGACGAAGACTTTTTGGCAAGAAACGCTCCCCTTAAAAACCACCGCTACCAGGTGAAATGTCAAATAGTCCTGCTGGAAGAGCTGAAGCGCTATCTTTCGGAAAAAAGAGATTTCCTGCTGAGGCTTTTAGAAAACCCGGTTTTACTGGAACACGAATCCTTTACGGCCATGCTTCGGGCTGTCTTCCACCTGGCGGACGAACTGGAACACAGGCAGAACTTCAACGAACTGCCCGGCACCGACATTGAGCACCTGCAGGATGACATCAGCAGGGCTTACAGCCGCCTGGCTTTAGAATGGATTGCCTACATGAAGTACCTGAAGAAACATTATCCCTATCTCTTCTCCTTTGCCCTGAGGACAAACCCCTTTGATCAGGAAGCCTCTCCAATCGTACGTTAAGACATCTTATTGTTTAGACGGTGCCGCAGGCTTCCTGGCCCGGATGAAAGCGCTGACCACCGCTCCATCGATCTCCCGGCGGACGGCATCGGAGATGTTCCCGGGCACTATATCCGCTTCATAGCGCCTGGTCACTTCCAGGCCGATATCCTCAAAGCCGGCTGCGGCCAGTTTGTCCCTGTACTCTTTTTCCAGCAGGGCGCCGGCGATGCAGCCGGCCCAGGCCGTGAGGTCCTCCCGCACCTCTGCCGGCAGGGGGCGGGTCAGGACGATATCCGAAACAGCGAGCCGCCCGCCGGGCTTCAGCACGCGGCAGGCTTCCCGTAGAACCCGGTCCTTAGCGGGGGAGAGATTAATGACACAGTTGGAGATAATGACGTCCACGGAGTTCTCCGGCAAAGGGATCTCCTCAATGTGCCCCTTTAAAAACTCCGCGTTCTCAATGCCCGATCTCTCCTTGTTGGACCTGGCTTCAGCCAGCATTTCACCGGTCATGTCCAGACCGTAGGCCTTTCCCCCCGGAGCAACGCGACGGGCAGCAAGCAGCACATCCAGACCAGCCCCGCAGCCCAGGTCGAGCACCACTTCCCCGGGGCGCAGGTCTGCCAGGGCCGTAGGATTACCGCAGCCAAAGGAGGCCCCGGCAGCTTCCCGGAGCGGGCCGTCCAGCTCATCGGGCTGATAGAGTCCGGCGGTAACAGCTTCAATTGTTAGACCCCCGGAACCCCCGCAGCAGCCCCCGCCCCGGCTGTCGCCGCAACAGCCTTTCTTTTGGCTGATAGCCCGGGCATAATTCAGCCTGACGAATTCACGAACATCTTTACTCACAATAGAACCTCCCAAATATCAAATATTTTTGATGTATGAGACAAAAAAATTATCTCAATTTAAAATCGTCCTTTAATTGTTCAATATAACTTCTCAGCGCTTCACGGTTTAAGCGGTAAAACTTCCACCTGCCCCGGGGTTCCTCCAGAACCAGACCCGCGTCGGTCAAACCCTTCATATGATAGGAAATCCTGGACTGGATCATGCCCAGGCTTTCCATTAATTCGCAATTACATAAACCCGGGCGGGGTTTTTCACCGGGCAGGGAACAGCAGCTGGTGCTGCTCTCTGCCAGCATCTTCAAAATCCTGTATCTTATAGGATCGCTCAGGGCCTTTGTAATCTTATCTGGTTCTTTCATGAAAGCATTATATCAAGAATTATTGATATTAACAAGTTTCTGGATAATTTTTATTATAGCCGGGGAGCAAAATAATACAGCATACCACCCCGTTACCATACCTATAATGAACAACCCCCCCTTCAGGCCGGGGGGGTGAAAAGCTACATTTTTAAAATACTTTTTAATTGTTCCAGCTCGCTTTTATATCCTTCTTCAAACAGCGTCTTGTACCTTTCTTTAATCTGTTCATCCGGAAGGTGAGTACTGTACAAAAAATCATTGAGATTTTTACTGCACCTGTTGTATCCTTTGGTAATCTGCTCAAAAGCCAGGCTTTCCTTTTCCTGCTCACTCAATTCATAATCTTTATAATCCGATTCAAGACTCAGAGCTTTTATTTCCTTTTGCAGATTTTGCAGCGTAATCAGGTACTCCTCCGTATCCAGTTTACCGTTTAACCAGTTGCTGTGTGCGTCACTGGTTCTCTGCCCGATTGCTTCCAGGCGGGTGGTCCAATCCTGCAGGCTGGAAACAAAATTCTCCGCTGTAATAAGATCAGGATCAACTTCCGTTTGATTCTGACTAACTGACGTATCTGTACCGGGATCAACCTCTTTTTGTTTATTTTTTGCACCGCAACCGGCAGCCGCCAGCATGACAACTATCAGTGCTAATCCTATTATGCGAATTTTCACCCGGAACCCTCCTTTCTGTAAAAAAATTATTCTTTGTGTTCTCTAAAAATCCTCTTGTAAATTATAGTGAAAAATGGGTTCGCACAAGGTGGAGGTTAAGACAGGAAAGGTTAAGGCCATATGGTTGTTTGAGAAACCACAGGCCTCCCCTCTTTCCTTACGGCTTTTATTAAAATCTCTTGAAGCCGCGTCGCCCGCAAACCGGACAGTCTCCTTCTTTCTTAAACCTTTTATTAAAACTCCTGTAAACGGCTACCCCCTCATTCTATTCCTGCCATATCTCTCATTCGTTATTCCCCATTTTCCTCTCCATTAGCTCCTCCTGATTAATGG
>LFRM01216958.1_pt3 | contig 19508 bp, 19 predicted proteins | sample 618341 | NCBI WGS metagenome assembly LFRM01 (sample SAMN03654438, study PRJNA283298) | anaerobic digester metagenome | isolation source: pool of bioreactors CSTR01a, CSTR02a, and CSTR03a thermophilic anaerobic... | place: Denmark: Kgs. Lyngby | collected 2014-05-21 | reverse complement strand
TGGACAAAACTGCCATTACAACATGATCCGGCGTTATGGTATTTTGACATAGTTTCTTTAGTTGTTCAAATCTGGACATACTTCCCCCCCCCCTTTCTTAAGAACATACTTCGCTTCTTAAGCAATAATTCCTTCTATTTGTTGACATCTCTGCAGCTATCCATACTTGTATATATTATATATATTATGAATTTAATATCATACCTGCACTGCCTTTACCCTTTTCTACTAAATTTTAAAGTAATATAGCCCTGGTTCGCCCTCAAGACAGAGCGGTCAGCTTTTCAGGCAGGTTATTACAAGGCTTACTCAAGGCTTGTATCTTATATGCGGGGCACTGTTCTCTCTCCTGGCAATCGCGACTAGGATAGATTCGGGTATAAAAAACTATTGCATGATTATGCATGACATTGTATAATAATGAGAAAATGATTTTAGGAGCGAGCAATAAATATTGCTTGCTCATAATATTTGAGCGGTTTATTGGAGCAGAATTAATATGATCTGTCAAGAATAAATATAGATATAATAGGGGAGAAGGCTATGGCTTTAAAAGTAGGTATTGTTGGTGTGACAGGGTATGTGGGAGAGGAATTGGTGCGCATCCTCTGCCATCACCCTAGGGTGAGTGAAATAACTGCTGCTTCAAAGGATTTCGCTGGGACTGCTTTGGATCGCGTCTATCCCCACCTGCGTGGTCATGCAGAAATTGAGATTATGGGGATGGAAGACCTGGGTGAACTTATAGATAGATCTGATGTGGTTTTTCTTGCTCTGCCCCACCGGGTATCTGCTCCAGTAGCTCAGCAGGTTATTGAGAAGGGGAAAAAGGTTATCGATCTTGCTGCAGATTTCCGCCTTCCGGAGCAAAGGGTCTATGAGGAATGGTATCAAGTAGAGCATGGTGCACCTGCACTGCTGAAGGAAGCGGTGTACGGGCTTCCCGAGCTTTTCCGTGAAGAGATCAAAGGGAAAAGGTTGGTAGCAAATCCGGGTTGTTACCCCACCAGTGCCCTACTTGCTTTGGCACCTCTGCTGAAAAAGAGGCTGGTGGACGGATCATCTGTGATCATCGATTCCAAATCAGGAGTGTCCGGAGCAGGAAGGTCCTTAAAACTGGGAAGCCTTTTTGCAGAATGCAATGAGAATATGAAGGCTTACGGCTTGGGCACACACCGCCACACCCCAGAGATTGCCCACTATGCCGGGCTGCTGGCTGGGGAAGCTGTTGATATCATCTTTACACCCCACCTGATGCCGGTAAGCAGAGGTATTATCAGCACAGTTTATGCTAAGATCAGCAGCACTCTGGACAGCTGTTCGCTGAGACAGATCTATCAGGATTTTTATGCAGCTGAGGAATTTGTCCAGGTTGCTTTAGAAGGGGAAATGCCGGAAACCAAGTGGGTAGTTGGGACCAATAGATGTTTTATAGGGACAGTGGTCAACAGGGATATGGCTATTGTTGTGTCGGTTATCGATAATCTGGTCAAAGGAGCGGCAGGCCAGGCGGTGCAGAATATGAACATACTGTTTGAACTTCCGGAGGATACAGGGTTGCAGCAACCGGGCCTTTATCCATAATCGAAATAGAGGAAGGTTTTTTGTGCGGTTCGCTATTATCTATCAATGGAAGGAGGTGCCTGTGTTCCCTGGATTAGAGGTAAGTTTTATAGTTTTGCGGGGAACCAGGATTAGAATTGTCAGAACAGCTAAAATACACAGTTATACCGGGCGGGGTTACTGCCCCCCAGGGATTTCAAGCAGCAGGTATTGTAGCAGAGGTGCGAAAAAAGGGGTGCCGGGATTTAGCACTTCTTTATTCGGAAACACCTGCAGCAGCTGCCGGCCTTTTTACTCAAAACTATGTGAAGGCTGCACCGGTGCTGGTCAGCCAGGAACACCTGGCTAACGGCTCTGCCCAGGCGGTGGTGGTAAACAGCGGGATCGCCAATGCTTGCACAGGTGAACAGGGGCTTGCTGATGCCAAGAAAATGGCGCAATTAACAGCAGATGCTCTGGGTATCGCTCCAGAGGATGTGATTGTGGCATCAACAGGGGTGATCGGGGAGTATCTGCCTATGGATAAAATTGAAAAAGGGATAAAAAATGCTGCATCACTTCTGTCCAGGGATGGCGGTATGTTTGCTGCGGAAGCTATTTTAACAACCGATACCAACACCAAAGAATTTGCAGTCAAGCTAAACATTGGTGGGGAAGAAGTTGTTATCGGGGGAATGGCCAAGGGTTCCGGAATGATTCACCCCAATATGGCCACTATGCTGGCCTTTATTACCACTGATGCTAACGTTGAGCAGAATGCGCTAAATCAGGCCTTGCGCTGGGCAGTGGACCGCTCTTTTAATTCCATAACTGTGGATGGGGATATGAGCACCAATGACATGGTTGTTATGATGGCAAACGGGCAGGGAGGAAACAATCTGCTGACAGAAGCTGATCAGGAATTTGACCTGTTTCGGGATGTCCTATTGCTCGTCTGCACTGAATTGGCCAAGATGATCGCCCGGGATGGAGAGGGAGCGACCAAACTGTTGGAGGTGCAGGTCAAGGGCGCGGCCAGTGAACAGGAGGCACGCATAATTGCTCGTGAGATCGCTGGTTCCAGTCTGGTCAAGACCGCTATTCACGGTGAAGATGCCAACTGGGGCCGGGTGCTGTCAGCTGCAGGTGCTGCCGGAGCGCCATTTGAGCCTGACACAGTAGATGTCTACCTGGGGGATCTTCAAGTAGCCGCTCAGGGGAAAGCTGTCCCCTTTGATGAGGAAAAGGCTAAATCCATTCTCAAGGAGAGTGAAGTGACCATCACAGTGGACCTGCATAATGGCGTTGCTTCCGGAATAGCATGGGGTTGTGATCTTTCATTCGATTATGTGCGCATTAATGCCCATTACCGCACTTGAGGAGGGGAATAAAAGATGGTTTTAACACCTCTGGAAAAGGCCTCGATACTGGTTGAGGCATTGCCCTATATCAGGAAGTTTTCCGGCGCCACTGTGGTGATTAAATATGGTGGGAGAGCAATGGTCAGTGAAGAACTGGAGCGAGGGGTGATCACTGACTGTATTTTGCTGAAGTTGGTTGGCATCCACCCGGTTATTGTCCATGGCGGAGGCAAAGCCATCGATGAGATGCTGAAAAAGCTTGATAAAGATATCAAATTTGTTCACGGTCAGCGGGTCACAGATGATGAAACAATGGAAATTGTGGAAATGGTGTTAGCCGGCAAGGTGAACAAAGAGATAGTTACACTGATCAATCAGCTGGGGGGGAAGGGGATCGGGATCTGCGGTAAAGATGCGGGGCTGATCACTGCCCGCCCGAAGGTGCTTCCGGAGGCTGCAGGTGAAGGGGTTGACCTGGGCCATGTAGGGGAAGTGGAAAGGGTCAATCCAGAGATTATTGAAACAGTAAAAAATGAGGGTTATATTCCGGTTATTGCGCCCATAGGTGTGGGGGAGGACGGACGCAGCTATAATATCAATGCTGACTATGTAGCCGGTGCGGTTGCTGCGGCTTTAAAAGCGAATAAGTTGGTTCTGCTCACTGATGTTGAAGGGATCTTCGCTGACCGGGAGGATCCTTCAAGCCTCCTTTCGGTGATCAAAACATCTGAGGTTCCTGATTTGATCAACAGAGGGGTGATCGCCGGTGGGATGATCCCCAAGGTGGAGTGCTGTGTATATGCGCTGAACAGGGGTGTTGGCAGAACCCATATCATCGATGGCAGGATCCTTCATTCCATCCTGCTGGAGGTCTTTACAGATCAGGGTGTCGGTACTATGGTTGTGAAATAATTTTTTATATGATAAGAGATTTTTCCTTTGGATTTGGTTAATAATCTGTGCAGGCAGGTCCTAAATTTGATGATTATTAAGGGGGAAGAGGTTTGACAGGTGTTCAAATAATGGAAATGGGGAAGAGATACCTGATGCAAAATTATGCCCAACTTCCCCTGGTAATTACCAGGGGGCAGGGAGTGCGGGTTTTCGATGCTGAAGGCAGGTGCTACCTGGATTTTGTGAGCGGGATAGCGGTTAATGCTCTGGGTCACTGCCACCCAAAGGTTGTTGAAGCGATCCAAAAACAAGCGGAACAACTGATCCACTGCTCTAACCTCTACTGGTTTGAGCCTCCGGTGGTTTTGGCCAGAGAACTGGCAGCCTTGAGCGGACTCGATCGGGTGTTTTTTTGCAACAGCGGTGCAGAAGCCAATGAAGCCGCGATCAAGCTGGTGCGTAAGTACGCTTATGGCCGTGGCATAGAGAATCCGGAAATCATAACTTTCAGCAGGTCTTTTCATGGCAGAACTCTAGGGACATTAGCTGCCACAGGGCAGGAGAAGTTTTCACTGGGTTTTACACCCTTACCTGAAGGCTTTCGCCATGTCGCTTTTAACGATGTGGCAGAATTGAAAAAGGCTGTGGGACCGCAGACTGCAGGTATTATGTTGGAACCGCTGCAGGGGGAGGGCGGGGTCTATACTGCAACTCAAGAATTGATGGATACTCTAAGAGGGCTTCAGGACAGAGGAATCCCATTGATTTTTGATGAGGTGCAGTGCGGTCTGGGGCGGACGGGAAAGGTGTTTGCTTATGAGCACTATGGTGTGAAACCGGATGTCCTGACCCTTGCTAAGTCCCTAGGAGGGGGGCTGCCTATCGGGGCTGCGGTTGCTAGGGAAGAGGTGGCTGCTGTTTTTCAACCAGGCAGCCATGGGTCCACTTTTGGCGGTAATCCTGTGGCCTGTGCAGCAGCCAAAGCTGTGCTTGATGTAATAAAAGAGGATGGCCTTGCAGAGCAGGCAGCCAGGAATGGGGAGTATATGAAAGACCGCTTAACAGCATTACAAGACAGATACCCCATCAAAGAGGTGCGGGGTCTGGGCTTCCTGCTGGGAATGGAATTGGAGCAGCCTGCCGGTCAACTGGTTAATCTCTGCCAGGAGCGGGGTCTGTTGGTCAACTGTACTGGAGAGCGGGTGATTCGTTTTCTGCCGCCTTTAATCACAACAAGGGAAGAGATCGATGAGGCATTGGAAATATTGGAGAAAGCTATGCAGGAGTTTTTTTCATAGCCCATTAATCCGTGCAGAACCATTCTGGTGAACGGTCTGTTGGTTGAAAAACATACTTTATTAAAAGAGGGGAGAAAAATGGCCAAAGCTTATCTTGATAAAAGCTTAAAGGGGCGGGATTTCTTAACGATCTCCGATTTTACCGGCCAGGAGATCCGGCTGATCATGGATGCCGCCCATGACTTAAAGAAAGAATTAAAAGAGGGTATTCCCCATCCTGTTTTACAGGGCAAAACTCTAGGGATGATCTTCACCAAGCCCTCAACCAGGACCAGGGTATCTTTTGAGGTGGGCATGTATCAACTTGGTGGTTATTCTCTTTTCCTCAACGCTCAGGATATCCAACTGGGCAGAGGGGAGTCTTTTCCTGATACAGCTCGTACACTGGAGCGGTACCTGGATGGGATTATGATCAGAACTTTTGATCAGAAGGATGTTGATGAACTGGCTCACTATGCCTCTATACCTATTATCAATGGTCTGACCGATCTGGTTCATCCCACCCAGGTAATAGCGGATTTGATGACCGTTGAGGAGCATCTGGGGAAACTAAAGGGCATAAAACTGGCCTTTATCGGGGACGGCAATAATGTTGCCCATTCCCTCCTGCAGATCTGTGCCAAAATGGGTGTGCATATGACCATCGCCTGTCCACCGGGGTATGAGCCTTCTCCAGAGATTATGGCCGGTGCCCGGCAAGAGGCAGCTGAGACCGGTGTGCAGCTGGAGATTGTGAAGGACCCGCTGGAGGCAGCCAAAGATGCAGATGTGATCTACACAGACCTCTGGGCCAGTATGGGGCAGGAAAAAGAGCGCCTGCAGCGTACAAAAGTTTTTCGGCGCTACCAGGTCAATAGTGAACTTTTGAAAAAGGCTAATCCAGGTGCTGTTGTTTTACACTGTCTCCCTGCTCACCGGGGTGAGGAGATCACCGATGAAGTGATGGATGGGCCTCAGTCAGTTGTTTTCGATGAAGCGGAAAACCGGCTTCATGCCCATAAGGCCATTATGGCACTGATTATGTAATAACAATAGCAACTGTTTTTTTGTACAGCAATCTTTGTAATTATGATGGTGTTGCTCTTTTGCGCATCCTCAACAAACTGGCTGGAGAAAATGGTGTAGTCAGGTCTATGATGGCCTCTTATTGAAATAGATGTTTGTCCCCGGTCATACTTTTCATAAAAAACCAGTTGGGCTGAGTGGTTTTGCCCTCCCTCAGCCCCATTTTTCTTTTAAAGGGAATAACCGCTAAGCGGCGAATACATTTAACAGTTCGCTGAGATTTAATAGAAATGCGGTGTATTCCTTTGAAGGTTTTGCATACTGCAGATGTGCATCTCACTCCTGCAGCACCTGAGAGAATGAAAGCTTTCAGGACGGTCTGTGATCTGACTGTGGAGCTGGGCTGCTCTGCCCTGCTTATTGCAGGTGATCTCTTTGATACAGCAGAGGCTGCCGCTTCTCTCAGGGCTGAGGTGCGTGAGCTGTTTGATTCATATGAACTGGAGTTTTTTCTGATCCCGGGAAACCATGACAGAGCAGCTTTTTGCTCTGGGGAGTATTATGGGCGCAATGTGCACAGCTGCGGTGAAACAGCAGTCAAATGGGAATTACAAGGGACACCCATCATCGGGATCCCATATCTGCCGGGAAGGCAGGGGGTAGATCTTCTGCACAGCTCTGTTAAGGGAGAAGATTTGCCCTCTATTGTTATCATGCACACCAACTTCTATGATTCATCCCTGTCTGCTCTTTACTTTTCCGATGATAAGGATGATTCCCGCAGTGCTTGTTTGTGGGAACATGACCTATCAGACCTTCCAGCAGCTTATATCGCTTTAGGGCACTGGCACAACCCCACACTGCCCCCGATCAGGGTTAATCAGGTCCAGCTGGCCTACAGCGGCACACCTTATCCCATAGCAAAGGGTGAAAATGGGGCGCGCCGTGCTTTTCTCATTGATCTATCTTCTGAGGGAATCGATGTGCAGGCTGTTGAGATCCCCGGGGTGCCACGCAGGGAAACTGCATCATTTTTCTTTGTTCCCGCTGAGGAGAAGAGGGTAATGGAGGAAATAGCCTCTTTTCTTGAGCAGCAAGCGGACCATGAGGTGATCCTGGACCTGGAGGTAGCCGGCTGGGTGGGGAGCATCAGTGAGGATATCTGCACAGCTGAGATAGAAATGTTGGTGAAAAAATACCGGAGGCGATGGAGAGATGTGAACTGCGGCACTGTGCAGGTCACCGGGATTTCCGCTTTGCCGGGAATCGCAATACGGTGTCTGCGTCTTTTAGATGAACTGGAACCGCCGGCACCCCTGGAACTGGAGGATTTAAGGGATCCATGCCTGAAAGAGCTGTCCCAAGAGGTGATCAAGGACAGAGAGGGACTTTACCGCACAGCTCTCTCCCTCTTGCTGCAGCAGATGGGAAGGGGGACTTGAGGTGAGGATTCTGGAACTGAAGTGCTGCCCTGTAGGCCCACTAAGCAGGCCGGTATTTTTTCAGAGTGAAAAGAACTGTGTGGTTGTTTATGATGAAAATGAGGCTGGAAAGACCTCTTTGGTTGACATAATTGTAAATATGCTTTTTCGCAGAGGGAGCGCCCAGTCCCGCTTTCAAGCGCGGCGCTTTGATGATTATCAGGGTTATGTGAAGCTGGAGCATCAGGGGAAAACATGGACCTGTGAAGGGAGTATTGATCTGGATAAACTGCTGGGGCTGCCTTCGGAGTTTTCCCGCTTGCCCATTGTCCGGGGGAGTGATCTCCATTTTCTCTGGTCCAGCAACAGGGAGAAGAAGGGCCCCCTGATTGAGGCCTGTATCCAGCACTTTACAGCTGACTGTGAGAACAACTTGGGTGCGCTTGCGGCCGGTGTCCGGTCCGCAGCAGGCCTCACTGCAAAAAGGAACAGCTGGACCAGGTCTAAAACAGAAGAGCTCAAGGGCTATCTTGACCTGTACAGAAAAAAGGAATTTTTATTATCCGGCTTGGCCAACAGAGAGAAGATAAAGCGGGAACTGCAGAGTGTTAGTGAGAGGCTGCAGGCGGTAAAGAAAAAACTGGCTGCAGCGATAGATGAGCAGAAGAGAGTTGCTGAGGAACACCAGGCAGCTATCTGCAGCGCAGCCGAGGTATGGGAGAGAAAACTGTCGGCCCTGCGCACCGAATACCGGGAGGGCGGATATGAGCGCTGTTCCCGGGAGGACCTCCAGCTGTGGGCTGAGTCTGCAGCAAAAGAACAGTCCCTCAAGGAAAGGGAAAAAACGCTGAAAAGCCAGATCAGTGATACAGAGATAAAAACTTTAGAGCTTCGGCAGCAGCAGGAGAAGCTTTCACGCTGTTTAAAGGAGACAGAGGAAAGCTGTGCAGCGGCCAGGGACACCCTAGCCAGGCTCAGGCAGGAAAAGGAAGCAAAGGCTAAAGAACATTCTGCTCTGAGAACAGAAGCACAAACCCTCCTGCACAGTATCAATTCAGCGGAAGAGCAGAAAAAACGCATCAGGTGGGCAGTGGTTGCAGGCCCTCTCTTCACTGTGGCAGCTGTTGTGCTTTTCCTTGCAGGGCAGCTTGTTCCAGGCTTGTTATTGCTGGCAGCCGGCTTGGTGATCATCGGCTGGTCACGAACAGTAGCAGGGATGTGCAGCAGAACTTTCAAAGAAGCTGAGGAGAAACTGCTGGAGCTTGCCCGCAGAGCAGGCATACAAGCTATAGGCACAGCTGATGAGCTTGTTAAGCTTTTGGAATCACAGCTTGCTCGGCAAGCTGAGGAGATGAGTAAGGCGCTGGAAAAAGCGGAACTGGAGTGCCGGGAGCAGGAGGGGATACTTAATGGATTTGTTCAGGAAAGGCTTCTGTGTGAAAGGGAACTGGATAGGCTGGCTGAAAACCTGCGTGATTTCCATAGCTCTTTAGCGAAGTGCGCCAGGGAACTGGATGGGATCCGGAGCACACTGGAACAGCTGATGCACAAAAGCGGGAAAGGTGACTTTGCCTCACTGGAAGAGGCTGTCAAACAAAGAGAGGGTATGGAGAGAGATATGGAATTGGCGGCTACCCGCCTGAAAACTCTCCTGGGCAGTGAGGAGCAATGGCGGGAAAGGCTCCTTGCCCTGAAACCCTATTTGGAACAGCACCCTCATCCCCGTTCAGTGGATGAGCTTGATGGGGAAAAAGCCCGGCTGGAGGCATTGGTGCTGGAATTGAGGGAAGAGGAGGAGGAACTGCAGCAGCAGTATGATAAACTGCAGCAGCAGGAGTTAGATGAGTCACAGAACCTTTATGCTGCCGGTTGTGGGGACACAGCCTCCCTTGCTCTGCGTCTCCAAGAGGCTGAAGAGCAGCTGAAAAAAGCCATCAGGGAATCGTTGGCTGCTGTTTGGGTAGAAAAAGCTGTGGAAGCAGCAAAAGGGGATCTTGAAGCAGCGCTCCTGGAACCATTATCCCAGGCGGCTGAGATCTTCTATGCGATAACAGGGCGTTATAATTGCATCGACTACAGCAGGCAGGGAAAGGATGTGTCTTTCAGGGTCAGTGGGCTGGGAACCGCATACAGTGAGGACCTGTTGAGTGATGGGGCCAGGGCACAGCTGCTGATGGCTCTGCGTCTGGCACTGCTGGAAAGGGCGCTGGGGGCAGAGCCCGGTTTTTTGGTGCTGGATGACCCTCTGTTGAACTCATCATTAACCAGAAAAAGGAAGACTATTGAAGTTCTGCTGAATTATGCACGGCGCGGCTGGCAGTTGTTCTACCTTACTGTTGATTATCCGGCAGTTGAGATATTCCGGGAGTTGGGCGGAGAGCTGGTAGAGTTCAATAGGGTTTGTGATTTTTACGAGTAAGCCTGGTAGTTTTATATTATTTCTTCTGTGATAAAATAGAAAGCAAAACTTTTTTGAATAATTGGGGGGTAATTTGTAGTGAATACGGTTGAGCGGGTGCGAGAATTTTTAACCCAATTCCCTTATGACATTAAAGTTGTTGAGTTTGAAGACAGCACAAAAACCGCTGAGGATGCTGCCAGAACTGTGGGAGTGGAAGTGGGGCAGATCGCCAAAACCATTCTCTTTATGACAAGTGCTGGACCTGTTCTGGTCGTTACCAGCGGTGATGCCAAAGTGCGCCAGAGCAGTTTAAAAAAGCACCTGGGTGTGAGCGGTAAGGTGAAACTGCCTGACGCTGATCAGACACTGGAGATAACCGGATTTCCTTTAGGGGGAGTCTGTCCTTTTGCCCTGAAAAATCCGGTGCGCACCCTGATCGATATAAGCATGCGCCGTTTCCCTGTTGTTTACATTGCTGCCGGCAGCCCCAACGCGGTGGCAGCGGTGACTTTTGAACAGCTGCTGGAGATAACCGGGGGAGAACTTTGTGATCTCTGCAGCACTGTATAATCTTTGTAGGAGGTTCTTTTGTGCAGCAGGTATTATCACCGGTGGAAAAGATTTTCCGGGAGGTTTTGCCGGGCAGGATTCCCGGCTTTGAGGTGCGGGAACAGCAGATTGAAATGGCCCGGCTGGTGGAGCGCGGCCTGCTGCATGAACAGCATGTGCTGGCTGAGGCAGGAACAGGAACCGGGAAGAGTTTTGCCTATCTGATCCCCCTCTCACTGGCTGTAGGGGATGATCTGCGTGCTGTGGTGAGCACAGCTACGATTGCCCTTCAGGAACAGCTGCTTGGTAAGGATATCCCCTTTCTGGAGGATGCTCTCGGTATTGATTTCCGGGCCGAATTGGCTAAAGGGAAGGGCAACTATCTCTGTCTCTTGCGCTATCAGGAGGAAGTGCAGAATCAGGGGCTTTTTGCAGATGAACAGCTGGAAAAGCTGAGAAATTGGGTGGATCAGACCACTACAGGTGATAGAGCAGAGCTTCCTTTTGAGCCAGGGGAGAGCTGGAGCAGGGTTTGTGCCGATGATACCTGTCTGGGGCGCAAGTGCCTCCTTTATGAAAGCTGTTTTTTGGTCAAAGCCAGGAGAAAGCTGCACTGCGCCCGGTTAATTGTCTGCAATCATGCCCTCTTTTTTACGGACCTTAACCTCAGATATGCAAGCGGTGGGGCTGTCTCCCTTCTGCCTGAGTACCGCTATCTTGTTTTTGATGAGGCACAGCACCTGGAGGATACAGCAAGGCGCACTATGAGCACTGAGGTTTCCAATATGCGCTTGCAGGTGCTGCTCAACCAGCTGCGCAAAAGGGAAGGCTGCCATTTAGATGCGGTCAATAAAGCCTTTTCCCTGAATAGCAGTTTTTTTGATGCTGTGGGCAGGCTGGAAAACAGCGGCTGTCATACACTGTCTCCTACCCCGGAAATCATTCAGCTGGGTGAGGAGCTCCAGCAGGCGGTCAAAAATACAGTCAATATGTTCGCTGTGGACCTGGTGGGGGAGAGGGAAAACGCCTTATTTAAGTGTCTGGAACGCTATAACCATGATCTGGGGGAGATTCTGGAGGCTTCTGACCAGGATAAGGTTTACTGGGTAGAAAAGAGTGAATACAGAAAGCGGAAATTCATCACACTCCATGCCACACCGCTAGATGTTGCCCCTACACTTGAACATCTCCTATTCACCAATGATGAGCTGGGCTGTGTGGTGATGACCTCAGCAACTTTGAGCATCAATGGGGATTTTTCTTTTATCAAGGGGAATACAGGATGCTCCCATGCCTTGGAGATATCTGTGGGGTCTCCCTTTTTCTATGAGGATCAGTGCCTCCTTTACCTGCCTTCTGACCTGCCCGACCCGAGGGAGCCGGGCTATTACCCCAAGGCAGCACAGCTTATCGCAGAAATACTGAAAAAAACGCAAGGTCGTGCCTTTGTGCTCTTTACATCATATAAAGGCTTGAATGAGGTTTACGATTCATTGAAGGGACAGCTCCCTTGGAGGCTGCTTAAACAGGGTGATCTGCCCAAAAATAAACTGATCAAAGAGTTTAAAGACGATATTTCCTCTGTTCTGTTTGCCACAGCATCTTACTGGGAGGGGGTAGATGTCCCGGGTGAAGCCCTCTCCTGTGTGATTTTAGTGAAACTGCCTTTTGCTGTTCCTGATGATCCTCTGACAGAGGCAAAGATCAGGGCAATTGAGCGCTCCGGTGGCAATTCCTTTTACAGTTATTCACTTCCTGAGGCTGTGATCCGGCTGCGCCAGGGTTTTGGCAGGCTGATCAGGTCACAGCAGGACCAGGGGATTGTGGCGATTCTTGATCCACGGATCAAGACCCGCAGCTATGGCAGATATTTTTTGGAGGCTCTTCCTCCCTGCAGAGAAATATCAACAATTGATGAAATAGAACAGTTTTTATGAGCAGAGGAAATATCCCATTGATGTGGAACAGTTTATATAGTAGTTTATATTAAAACAAGTTGAGGGGATCGATATGCAGAAAAATTTGAAAGTTGAGGTAACTGAAGAACTACTGCTCAAGAAAATCGGTGGTCGGAAGAATAAGGGAACTTCTGAGTATTTGCAAAACGCCATATCTCTGGGCTCCACTCTGCTGGATCCTAAGGGCATCTATGATCTGTTTCCTGTAGCCCAAATAGAGAAAGATCGTTTAATACTGGAAAATGGTGAATTATTTCGTAGTGAGCACCTGTGCAAACTCCTTGAGGGAGCGGAAAAAATTATAGTGATGTGCTGTACCATAGGGCCAGCTTTGGAACAGAAGGTAAGGGAATTAAATCAAGAGGGTAATTACGGGGAAGCCTATTTTTTAGACATGTATGGAGCTGTAGCTGCAGGGACAACAATGTTTAACTTATACAAGGAATTATTGGAGGAATTTAAGGGGTACGGCACAACGGTTTTTATGGAACCGGGCCAGCTGGACTGGAATATAAGGGATCAAAGAGTGGTTTTTAAGCTTATCTCTCCTGAAGAGATTGGAGTTACTCTTAATGAGAGTAATATGATGACCCCTATTAAATCAACTACAGCGGTTTTTGGTATCGGTGACCCAGCGAAGGTTAAAAAAGGTAGTTTTTCCTGTGCCTCTTGCCCAAAAAGAAACTATTGTACTTTCCGGCATGAAGCAGAGGCTATGGTTTTGTAACCCTGATGCCCCGGGTAATGCCCGGGGCTTTTTAATAGTGGGTTAACAAATGATGGAGAATCACATCGGCTGTACATTAGTTGCCTGTTCACCACGAGGTCCTTCGGTCACCTCAAACCTGACACGCTGTCCCTCATTTAGTGTTTTAAAACCCTCTTCCTGAATGGCAGAGAAATGGACAAAAACATCTTTTCCATCTTCACCTGTTATAAACCCGTACCCTTTGCGTTCATCAAACCATTTAACAGTACCTTCCAAAATTCATTCCTCCTTAAACTTGAATCTGTCTTTAGTATTTGCTTGCACCGGGCGGTTATCACATGTATTTTAACCAAGCGGTGACAATACCTGTTAAATTGGTGGTTAGTGGTTGGTCGTCGTCAATGTTCAGTCAGGACATGGGTAACAAAAATGGTTCAAGAGATAGGTTACACTCCTTTACAATAAGTAGATGAAATTACTCCTAGGAGGGTTTCATCTATGCCATGGAAGGAGATTAACCTAATGGATCAACGATTGGAATTTGTACACCGTGCCCTGACAAAACTTGTGAGATTTCGGATGATTCTCAAGGACTGTTAATCAGGGGGATTGGTTTGATGATTTAACAGTGGTAAAATCAAAGTAAAAAAAGGGATGGTGTTTTGATGACTCCAGAGAAAATGGAGGGGATGGCGCTTTTGGCTGTTGTCTATCCTCCTGAGGACTTGATAATTGAAGGGATATTGGAAACCGCAGGTATCAAGGTTTTCAAAATGAAGGAGTCAATCGCACCTGTTCATGGTATTGCTGTCGGTCCCTTAGCTGAGATTAAAATATTTGTTCCTTCTGACCAATTAGAGACCGCACAGGATATAATTAATAAATCAAAAAATAACAATTAAAAAACCCGGTAAGAACCGGGTCATTAAAATGTGTCATGTTTATTATTCTTTTTTCGGGAAAGCGTTATTGGCAGTGATCAGCGGTCGGGAGCCCGCTATATAGTATGGGATGCGCAAGACCTCCATTAATTCTTCTTCTGTTGCCCCCAGTTCTCGAGCACGGTTGGCCAATACCATGACACCTCTCTCTGAACCGATATAGGCATCCAACGCGAGACAGATGAAGACCTTGGTCTTTTCATCTACTGCTCCCGGTTTGGTTGCTGTTTCAATAACCTTAGTTACTACATCATAAAATTCTTTGTCCCGCCTGCCTAATTCTTCTACAAAGGGTGGGAATTTAGCCAAGTGTTTCACCTCCTGGAATGTTCTATACTTTTTTGTTCTCGCTCTTTACCTAAAATTCCTGCATTTTTTATATTTTTGGTAAATTGAGATCACCGGCAGCCGGAAGCTGCTGCTGGAAATCGTAGACAATTCGTGAAATCTTGGCGATATCCCCAAAAGCTTCGTCTTCATCAGTAATTCCCTGGGAAAGCACCACCAGGATGTAAGGCCTTCGTCCAAAGACAATTCCCCCATCTGTAGCCACACCATTGATGCTTCCTTCTTTATGGGATACTGTAATATCACTGGGAAGATCCCCCGGCAGGCCCACATGATAAATGGTGTGGGCCAGGTCATTTAAAAGCCTTCCCCCCTCTTCCGGATGTTCTCTGGCAAAGCTGATCAATTCTTCAAAAAACGCTCCCATATCCTTTGGTGTAGTGGATGCACTGCCAAAAGGGCGGGTGGTATTTGGTCCCAGTTTATTAATGAAGTTCATCACATTATCATACCCCAAATGGCGAACTAACATATTGTGGGCTATGTTGTCGCTCAAGATAATGGAAATGGTGGCCAAACAGCGCAGGGAATAGGTATCTCCATGGCGTGCCGCATATTGTAGAATACCGGCTCCACCCTGATAATCGGTGTTTTTATTGTAGCGAACTCGATCATTCCAATTGAATTTACCCTCTGCTATTTGTTCATACAGGTAAAGCACCACCGGCAGTTTAATGGTGCTGGCAGGGGGGAACGGCTCTGTTTCATTGATCCCAAGTTCCTCACCGGACTCCAAATCCTTAAAATAAATCCCGTAGTTTCCTGGCAATGTTGCTATAAATTGTGTGACTTCTTCTCGCAGCGGCTCGTAGTCAGGCTTGGCATCCAGCGGTTTCAGTGATTGGGGCCCAATAAGCTGCCCTACCGCAAATACCAGCATGAAGAGCGCGAGCAAAGCCGCAACAAGATAGATTTTGCGTTTCGGCATTGCTCACTGATCACCTCTCTTTTAAAATTGTTGTTTTTATATAATATCTCCAGGTAAGTATGAGGTGATACTTGAATTTTTTTATGGCTGACTTTAATACCAGTTAATTATTGCCACTTATGGAACACTCCGTGAAATAAAATATTATAAAAAGGTATTGCAATATTTCTAGTAGTAACTATAATATTAAGTAAGAGGAATAATATGAGATTGGGGGAATCCCAAAATATATTATTGGAACAAATATTACTAACAGTAATAAAAACACCATATATGTAAACTTAATGTTTCGATGTGTATCAATATTGCTACCAATAGTCTGCCGCTCCTATATAACAACTGTCTTTCTATAATACTTCATCAAATAATCACCTATTTTTATTTGATAATATCCACCATATAACTTTTTGTATTTGCGATCGGTTTACGTTTGCAATAGTCTCAGTCATCTTCTATCAATACTTCCTGCTACAAAATTTAAATTCCTTAAAGTTCATTCTGCTTGTTGTGTTTTTTTCTAATAAACTTTCAGTTGTCTTGTTGTTGTAAGTCTCCAGGGAAAGGAGGGAAGAGCTAGGAACTGAAAGTTGATGTTAAACAATACGCAATCGTAATACAGGGAGGTGTCATTTTTTGGCGCGGTTATCGAGGCGTGGACTCCATGCGGGTTCTCTCCGCATGGAAGGTGTCGGTTTGAAGATGTTTACTGAAGACGAGCTGTGGGATATTCATTATGCTACTCTCGACCTTCTTTGGAATGTTGGGGTCAAGTATGAGAGTGAAGAAGCTCGTCAAATATTTGCTGACAACGGTTGTGTAGTCGATAACGAGACTCAGATTGTTAAGATTCCTCCTCATATAATTGAGGAAGCTATAGTTTCTAACCCGAAGACTTTCCGGGCCTGCGGCAGGGATCCGGAGAATGACTGGATCTGTGACAGCAACAGAACTGGTTTTGTCAATTTTGGAGAAGCCGTTCAGCTTATAGATCCCGAAACAAGGGAATTGAGAAAGCCGAATCAGCAGGACCTGGATGATGTGGTTAGAATTTGTGAGTACCTGGATCAGATTGTGGTGTTTGAAAGGCCGTTGGTTCCGGCTGAAGTTGATCCAAATGTTGGGCAGGTTTATGTTGCTGAATCCTTTTTCCGCAATTGTACGAAACACGCTTATATCGGCATGAACCGTCCTGAAAACATGAGAGCTGCAGCAAAAATGGGCTATGTAGTAGCGGGAGGAGAAGACAAGTTTCGGCAGCGGCCTTTATTTTCCCAGAGTACTGACCCAGTGAGTCCTTTAGTTTTTCCGAAGGGTGCGGTAGATACATTACTTGAGGCGATCAGGTGTGGAGTTCCTGCGAAGGTCAATCCCTTAGGAATGCCGGGTGGCACAGCATGTGCAAACCTTGCAGGGACAATGGTTACCGAGAACGCTGAAAAACTGAGCGTGATTGCTCTGACACAGTTAGCTAAGAAAGGTTATCCCATGGTCTACGGCTCATCCACATCAGCTATGGACATGAAGACAGGGCTGGCAGCCATGGGAGCACCGGAGCTTGCTCTGTATGCAGCAGCTACTGCTCAAATGGCGCAGTTCTATAAATTCCCCAGTTGGGTGGGCGGTGGATAGACTGACAGCAAGCTTCCTGATGCTCAGGCAGCATTCGAGTTTGCCATGACTGCCATTTTACCAGCGTTAGCAGGTGCTAACATGATTTATGGCATGGGGCTGCTCGAGGGTGGGCTGACCTGGGACTATGCGATGGTTGTAATGCAGAACGAGATGGCGCGGATGATTTTGCACTGTGTGCGGGGAATTCCTGTTAATGATGAAAAGATTGCTTTTGAAGTGCTCTCTGAGGTAGGGCCCGGAGGAGAGTACATCAGCCATGAGCATACTTTCAGGAATTTCAGAACCGAGATTTCTCAACCTGAATTGCTGGACCGGCGAACCAGAGAGGCCTGGTCGGCTGATGGTGGCAAAGATCTGGTAGAGAAATCTTATGAAAAAGCTCTCGATATCTTAAAGACCTTCAAACCAAAACCGCTGCCTGAGGATGTCCAGAAAGAATTGAAGCGGATCTTAGCTGAAGCAGAAGAGGAAACCCGGGAGCTTGTAGAACGGGAGAAAAGAGAGGCGCAAAAATAAATAATTGGGAGAGGGTGAAGAATTATTATACAATTCTTCCTCTCTTCCTCCCCCCTCATCTTTATTTAGAAAAAGGATAATCATTAATGTTATTAGGAGGCTGAGTCAGATGGCAACACTTCAAGATGTTTCAAAGGCTGTCATCGAGGGAGAAGTAGAGCGGGTTAAAAGCTATACCCAGGAATTGCTCGATGCTGGGCAGGATCCCTTAGAGATTATTAATCAAGGATTAATTGCTGGGATGGATGTGGTAGGAGAGCGTTTCAAAGCCGGTGATATGTTTGTTCCTGAGGTGTTAATGTGTGCCAAGGCCATGTCCGAAGGAATGGCGCTGGTTAGACCTCGCCTTGAAGGACAAGAAATGCAAACACATGGAACCCTTTTGATCGGCACAGTGCAGAACGACCTCCATGACATAGGGAAGAATTTGGTGGCAATGATGGTAGAAAGCGCCGGATTTAAAGTGATTAACCTGGGAACAGATATACGTCCTGAGGTTTTTGTGAAGGCTGTTCAGGAGCATAAGCCTGATATAGTAGGTATGTCCGCTTTGCTGACAACAACTCTCCCCTATATGCAGGATACCATTAGTGCCATTAAAGAGGCCGGTTTGCGTGATTCAGTGAAGATCATAGTCGGAGGCGCACCGGTAACAGATGAGTATGCCAAACAAATTGGAGCAGACGGCTATGCACCTGATGCCGGTTCAGCCGCGGATCTGTGCAAAAAGCTGGTAGAGGCCAAATAATTACGCACTAGGTAATTATCAGAAAAAACTTGGAGGTAGCTGCTGCATGGAAAAACAAGAGGATATACTTTTTGTTGAATCTTCCATTAGTTTAAAGCATCTTGGGCAGGTAATTCAGCTGGTTGGGGAGATACCTTATTTTGTAGAGAAGAATGTCCGGATTAAAAGGATCTGGGAATTACCTTTCGGACTCACCAATTTTAACTTTGGGATAGCTGTCAACGGGGAAAAGTATGCGCTTAGGATTGCAGCTCCGGGAAGTTGGGAGTATATTGACCGGCCTGCTGAGAAGCATGCTGCTACCTTAATGGCTGAGATCGGAGTGAGTCCAAAGGTTTACTATTATGATGAAAAGAGGGGTGATCAGGTAACTGAATATATTGATGGCAAAACCCTTCATAAACCTGATTTCCGCGACCCTGAAATTGTAAAAATGGCAGCACGGCTTTTCCATAAATTTCATAACAGTGGAAAAGAATTTATTGCTGAATTCAATCCCTTTATTGTTAAAGGGGAATATCTCCAAATCATAAGAGCAAAAAACGTACAAATGTATGAAGAACATGATCTGATTTGGGATAAGGTAGCTGAAATTGAAGAGATATTTAAGATCAATCCTCCCAGGAGCGTCCCATGTCACAATGATCCACTTGCGGAGAACTGGATGTTAGATGAGCGGGGATTGTGGATCATTGACTGGGAATATTGCGGTATGAACGACCCCTTCTTTGATTTGGGGGATTTTATATCAGAGGTTGAACTAATCCCTGAAGTAGAAAAAGTCTTTATTGAGGAATACTTTGGTGGGAAGATAAGCTGGGAGGATTACGGAAGACTGGTCATTGGAAAGTTAATGTGTAATGCTCTTTGGGAGCTGTGGTCCCTTGTCCAAATAGCAAATGATAAACCCTTTGATGAGTATTGGGAGTTCGGATTGTCTAAAGTCAAGAAAGCCATGAAATTGATGAGTTCCCCTGTCTTTGAGAAGTGTCTCCAGGCGGTGCGAGAAGGATGGGAGGAGCCTATCTGGCTGGATGAAGATATCTTAAACAGCGTAAGTATTGTTGCTGTATAAGTCGAAGCAGTTAAAGGATTGGGGTAAAAGAGGTTTTTCATTAAGGTGATTTATGGTAAAAGGGCGGAGAACAACTACTTTGTAACCATTGAATGGTGAACAAAGTAGTTCATCTCCGCTTAAGGCAGCAGATCCAGTGTACTTTACTCATCGCCAAAGGTGGTGGCAGAGTAAATCGAACA
>LFRM01324472.1_pt1 | contig 19528 bp, 32 predicted proteins | sample 618341 | NCBI WGS metagenome assembly LFRM01 (sample SAMN03654438, study PRJNA283298) | anaerobic digester metagenome | isolation source: pool of bioreactors CSTR01a, CSTR02a, and CSTR03a thermophilic anaerobic... | place: Denmark: Kgs. Lyngby | collected 2014-05-21 | reverse complement strand
GTCTTCAGAAAGCCAGTAATAGCTGTCGTACTCGCTGGGATGCTCAAAGAGCAGGTTGTCGTAGATATCCAAAAACTCTTTCCGATATTGGTCGCTCACTCGAGCCAGGTTGCTGATAACCCAACATACCTCTTCAAAATCCCAGTTGTACGTCAGACCAATCAGTCGGTCATCAGCAGTGATGTAAGGAGAGAAGGGGAATTGCCGGCAGCTGAGCGTGCGGAAATCGCGTTCACAAAAAGCGGGACCCTTACAAGCCATGAGGTGCATGTAATTGGGGGTCTCTGCTTGCATTTTTTCTTTGTCGATTGGGTCGGCGGGGCATTCATCTCCGCGCAAACGGTGCCAGAGCTTGGTGTTGGCTTTCAGGTAAGTCCACTCTTCTTTTAAAGCTACAGGCACAGCCACACAAATGTCGCAGCAAAAGGGCATGCCGGAAGGGTTGAATTGCCTACAGATCTGCCCGCAATCCACCTCACAGATGGGTGAATCGAAGCGATTATAGAGATTCAAAATGTCGAGGTTGGGTTTGTAAGCCATGCTGAGTATTTTACACTGATTTACTGAAGGCATTAAGGTGCGATGATGGAGGATGCCTGCGGTGATAACACCCTCAGTCATGAGGCCAGCGTGAACCCCAAAGCATAACCAAACCTTCTTTGAACAAGCGTCAAGGTTGGGTTTGAAGCCAGTGGGGGAAGAAAGATCGTTGCCCTATCAATTATAGGCTACATATACAAACATTGTACATGCAGCCATCTGTTTTTGAACCCAAGCCTTCAATTTGATATATTTCAATTAGTACAAATTTTAAATCCAGCGCACATTAGAACCAACTTAACAATCAAGAAAAATAGGATAACCAGACACCGGTCTTCAAGGTCATTGTTCTGGGAAATCGATGAGGCAATTTATCATGAAAAGAGCAAATAACTATTTGTTGACCTTGACCATACTATCAATTTTCCTTAGCGCTTGCAACGCCGCTACTTTTTCCCCTCCTACCGAAATTCATCTCAACCCCAGCGATCAAATGGGGCAGGCGGCGGTTGCTGTGGATGCTGATGGGCGGTCTCACATTGCTGGGGTTATCAATGACCGCATTGTGTACTATCGCACACGCTTTGGCGAAAAACTGGTTGCGTTCGAAATGACAATGACTGGCTCAGGTGCCAACTGGAAGCAATACAATCCGGATATCGCCGTACTTGATAGTGGCTATGCATTTGTGACCTGGGTGGAGCAACGTGGCAGCCAACAAAAATATGCGTGTTATCAACAGATCCCAAGTTTTGTTCCAATCGAAGGCTTTGATAAAGACTGCGATCCACTTGACGATGCCCAGCAAACCGCAGGGAACGTTTGGGTGACTGCCAGCGGCACCACAGCATATGCAGTCTATGACAGACCAGCTGGGAATGGACGCACCGCTGACCTCTGGTATCAGCAGTTAGCGGGTGGGTCTGCCATCGGGCGAGTGGATTGGTTCTTCGGTGAGTTGAAGACGGTAGAGATTTACAGCCTGGATTTGGGCATTGATGAAGGCGGATTTCTGCATGTTGGTTATCACTACAACTGGACCATTAACGGCGCTCTCCCCTTTGCTGAACGCATGGAACTGCGATCCAACCGTGCCACGCAAGCAGATGGGCAGATGAGCCAGGTTTGGTTGCTCTCGACCTGGTTCCTGATCCATTACACTCCTGTCAGCCTGTCGTTCTATTATGTCGGACCGACCCAGCGAGTCGCCCTTGCATATGGCAGCTACGTCCAGGTTTATGTTGATTCCTGCACAACGGCAGGCTGCCTATCCACTTCAAATGATGAGGTATATTGGCCTAGTGATTGGTGGACCAATGCATTGCTCAATGAAGTCAAGATCCTGGGTATAGGTGAAAAGTTACATGTTGGATTCACTGGAAATTCAAATGCCACACCCATCACAACCGACCAGGTTTATTACTCAGGTGATGCCTTGGGTCCAATTAATCCGAATCTAGTTTCAACTGGAGCACTCACCGGGAAACACGGCCTTTCCATTACCCAGGCAACTGCACGTCCAGAAAACGGTAATGGTATAAGAGCGGTTCTAGGATGGGGAGAGACTAGTCAAACCGCGAACGAGATCTATGTTTATGACGGTACCAACACCTTGCAGATTTATGAGGCAAGTTGTACCTCAAGCATCCCACGTACAGATATGGGGTCATATGGCTTTCATGTATCCGGTGTTTGGGATGATTGCGGTGGTACCAGGTTTTCAGCAGAGGCGAAACTCCAACGATTACCATTGATTGTAAAATGACCTGTGACGTTGCAAGGTCAGGGAAACTGTTGGGCATAACAGCATTGAGATCGGAAAAACATATTTATTAAGAACACAGCCGAAATACTCAGTTTTGTATCCACCCGAACAAAGTGTTCGTGGTAGAATTGCTGAGCGCAAAAAGACACCATGAAAGGCAGATAATCTAAAAAAGACCCTTGCGCGCTGAAAGGGGTTATGATATATTTGATAGGCTACCCAGAGGGTAGCTATTTATGTGTGACAATTTAAGAATGCCTCCCGCGTGGGCAGACCGCTTCACAGGGACCATTAACTGAATTGTGCGGAGATGATGCAACTTGCCCAGGTTGACAGTCTCGCAAGAATACTACTACAGGAGAATAGCATGTTAAAAGGGCTAATAGGAAAAAAGATCGGTATGACCCAGATCTTCGATGGAGACGGCCGCGCCGTCCCGGTAACATTAATCGAAGCTGGGCCATGTTTTGTTTCCCAGGTCAAGACATCTGCTCAAGACGGTTACAACGCCGTGCAGTTGGCTTTTGACGAGGTGAAACCCAAACGACTCAGCAAGGCTGAGCTTGGTCATTTAAAGACCAATAACCTCCCTCCAGTGCGAACTCTGCGTGAGTTCCGCACCAACAAATTAGATGGTATCACTGCCGGTGACGAATTAAAGGCTTCAGTCTTTGAAGTTGGCGATTTTGTCGATGTGATCGGTACGTCCAAAGGTAAAGGCTTTGCAGGCTCAATGAAGCGTCATGGCTTTGCCGGTGGTTCTGCGACCCATGGTCAGTCAGACCGCCAGCGCTCACCCGGTTCCTCTGGTTCCGGCACGACCCCAGGTCGTGTTTACAAAGGTAAAAGACGTCCGGGACGCATGGGCAATGTCCGGGTGACCTCTTCCCACATCCGTGTAGCTTTGGTTGACGCTGAGCGTAACCTTCTTGGTGTTCAAGGTTCTGTTCCTGGCGCCAAGGGCGGCACCGTCATGATCAAGGCGGCTCGCAAGCAATAGCTTGTGGTGAATGGAGAATGTGAAAATGAAAGTTGACGTTTTTAACTTAAAAGGCGAAAAAACCGACAGCATCGATCTGCCCGAAGAAATCTTCGCAGCCAAGATCAATGTCGATCTGATGCACCAGGCTTACCAACGCCAGATGGCGAACGCTCGTCTGGGTACCCATAACACCAAGCGCCGTGGCGAAGTCCGCGGTGGTGGTGCCAAACCCTGGAAACAGAAGGGCACCGGTCGCGCTCGTCGTGGCAGTATGATCAACGCCCAGTCCGTTGGTGGTGGTCGTATCCACACACCGAAACCGCGTGATTATACCCAGGCCATGCCGCAGAAAATGCGGCGTGCAGCCCTGCGTTCTGCTTTGACCGTGGTTGCTAATGATGCCAAACTGGTTATGGTAGACAGCATGGAAATGAAAGACGCCAAAAGCTCAGACCTGGCAAAAGCCATCAAGATGCTTGCAGGCGACAAACGCGCCCTGGTCTTAGTGCCAGATAAAAGCGAAAAGAATGAAAATCTGATCAAATCCGGTCGCAACCTGGCAGAAGCCAAGCTGCTCCAGGCAAACTACCTGAACATCCGCGATTTGCTCAGTTTTGAAAAAGTAATTATCCCACTTGCTTCACTTGAAGTGATCAAGAGTTATCTGGGATAGGAAGGTGTAGCAGAATGAGTATTTCCGTTTTTGATATCCTGCGACGCCCCGTCGTTACCGAAAAATCAAACTACCTGGCCAGCAAGTTGAACCAGTACGTGTTTGAGGTCAATAGCAGTGTCACCCGTGAACAGGTGAAAACCGCTGTTGAAACCGCTTTCGATGTCGATGTTGTACGCGTCAATATCATTAATCTGCCCGCCAAGGCACACCGCAACTCCCGCACCCGCCGTCTGGTCGTGCGTAACAGCGGTTTCAAGAAAGCGATTGTTACCCTCAAAGAGGGTGACCGTATTCCAGTGTTTGAAGGAGTGGAATAATGGCCGTTAAAGTATTCAAGCCCAAGACCCCTGGTCAGCGTCATAAGACCAGCTATACGTTTGAAGAGATCACCAAGAGCACACCCGAACGCAACCTAACGGTTATCCGCAAGCAGCATTCCGGTCGCAACTCGATGGGTCGCATCACTGTTCGCCATCGTGGTGGTGGTGCTCGACGCCAAATCCGTTTGGTTGACTTCAAACGCGAAAAAGTAAACATCCCAGCAAAAGTCATGGCGATCGAATATGATCCGAACCGGACTGCCCGCCTGGCTTTGCTTTTCTATGCTGATGGCGAAAAACGCTACATTATTGCTCCGATTGGTATCAAAGTTGGTGACACCTTAATGTCTGGCGTTGGTTCAGAAATTCGTCCCGGCAACAACCTTCCGCTGGCAAACATCCCGGTTGGTACAAACATCCACGCCATAGAACTGCACATCGGCAAGGGCGCCCAGATGGTGCGCTCTGCAGGTACCTCAGCTCAATTGTTGGCTAAAGAAGGCAAGTACGCCCATATCCGTATGCCAAGTGGCGAAGTTCGCCTGGTTTTACAGGAATGCAGCGCCACGATTGGTCAGGTTGGTAACGTTGAACACAGCAACATCAAACTTGGCAAGGCCGGACGCAAGCGCCATTTGGGTCGCCGTCCAGAGGTACGCGGTACCGCGATGTCCCCGAGAGACCATCCGCATGGTGGTGGTGAAGGGCGCACTGGTATTGGTATGCCCGGTCCCAAGACCCCCTGGGGTAAACCTGCTCTTGGTTTCAAGACAAGACGCAATAAACGTACTAATGACATGATTGTTCGCCAGCGCTCCAAGTCCAAGCGCAAATAGCGAATGAGAGACAGAAAAGGAATTTGAAATGTCGCGATCATTGAAAAAAGGGCCATTTATTGACCCGAAATTATTGAAAAGAATCGAAGAGATGAACCAGAATGGCGAGAAAAAAGTCTTGCGCACCTGGAGTCGTGCAAGCACGATTTTCCCCCAGATGGTTGGACACACCATCGCAGTCCATAACGGACGCCGCCATGTACCGATCTATGTGACCGAAAACATGGTTGGTCATCGCCTGGGCGAATTTGCTCCAACACGCTGGTTCCGTGGTCATGTGGCTGAAAAGGCTTCAAGGTAAGGTGAGAGATGGCACAGGATATAACTGCAACACTCTCTAATTTCAGAGAATCAGCCCAAAAGACCCGCCTGGTCGTTGACCTGGTGAGAGGTAAGAAAGTTACCGATGCTTTGAACATTCTAAGCCTGACCCCTAAAAAGGCAGCTCAACCTGTTCGCAAGTTGATTTATTCGGCCATGTCGAATGCTGAAGAGAATTTTGGCGTGAGCCGTGATGACCTCGTCGTTTACCGCATCTTTGCAGACGAAGCCCGCACTCGCAAATGGCGCCAGTTCGGTGCACGCGGTCGATTCAAGCCCCAGTTGAGACGCAGTTCTCACGTGACCGTTGTATTACGCGAAGTCGAGTAAAGGTAAGGAGTAAACTATGGGTCGTAAAGTACATCCAATTGGTTTTCGTCTTGGTATCAACAAGCCCTGGTTAGGGCGTTGGTATGCCGAAGGCAAAGAATACACCGAACAAATTCACCAGGACATCAGGCTGCGTGAAGTGGTGATGAAAGAAACTGATCGTGCTGGCGTTTCATCTGTAGAGATCGAGCGCTATCCCGGTAAAGTGAAAGTCACCCTGCATACAGCCAAGCCAGGTATTCTGATTGGTCGTAAAGGCGAAAACGTAAAAATTATCAGACAAAAACTTGAAGCACTGACCGGCAAAAAGATTGATCTGGAAGTCAAAGAGATTAAATCTGCCGACACAGATGCCTACCTGGTTGCCCAGAATATCGCAAGCCAGTTGGAACGCCGAATTAGTTATCGACGTGCCATGAAACGTGCGATCCAGCAAGCACTACGCCAGGGCGCGGAAGGAATCAAGATTTCGGTTTCCGGTCGTCTTTCCGGTGCTGAAATGGCACGCCGGATGACTCTGCGTGAAGGTCGTGTGCCTTTGCAGACACTTCGTGCTGACATTGATTTTGCCCGAGCTGCTGCCACAACCACTTTTGGTCAAATCGGCATCAAGGTCTGGATTTACAAAGGCATCGTCATCGATCAACCCGAAGAAAAGGTTGAATCAACCGAGGGTGTTTATATTAGCGAGTAATTTTCGTAACGAGTGAGGTAGCAGATTATGTTGATGCCAAAGAGAGTAAAGTACCGCAAGCAGATGCGCGGCCGTATGAAGGGAAAGTCCTATCGCGGCGCTGACGTCAACTTCGGTGACTATGGTTTGAAAGCGCTGGATTGTGGTTATCTGACAGCCCGTCAGATTGAAGCCGCACGCCGTGCGATCGTCCATGAAATGAAACGCCGTGGCAAGGTGTGGGTGCGGGTTTTCCCCGACAAACCATATACCAAGCGCGCAGCTGAAACCCGTATGGGTAAAGGCAAGGGTGCTGTGGACCATTGGGTGGCAGTAATTCGCCCCGGTCGGATCCTATTTGAGATCGGTGGTACCGATACTGAAACAGCCAAGTTAGCTTTGCAGAGAGCCCGTTACAAGTTAGGTTTCAAAACCAAGATTGTATCTAGAGAAGCGATAGGAGAAGGTTCATGAACGCCAAAGAAATAAAAGAACTTTCTATAGAAGAAATTAAAGCCAAACTCATGAATACCCGCCAGGAGCTAATGAACCTGCGTTTTCAAATGGTTACCGGTCAACTGACCGATACCAGCAGATTCAAAATCGCCCGTCGGGACATTGCCCGTCTTGAGACTGCTCTCAACCAACGCGCACGTAATGAGAAGGAAGGTAAATAATGAACAAACGACGTCGTTTAACCGGTACTGTCAAGTCCAATAAGATGGACAAGACCGTGATTGTTGAAGTGACCCGTACTTTCCAGCACCCCTTGTATCACAAGGTTGTGCGCAGTGTGAAAGCCTATAAGGCTCACGATGAGATTGGTTGTAATGTTGGCGATAAAGTTATTATCGTCGAATCAGCACCGATTTCAAAAACTGTCACCTGGGTAGTTGAGAGCCTTGTCAAAGTTGAGATCAGGCAGGAAACTATGGAAGCTGTTGAAGCAGCCATTGAAAAAGCGGAAGAATTAGCAGCTGAAGAAGCCGCGATAGTTCTTGAAGATGCGATCGAAGAAGAAATTGAAGAGATCGCTGAAATCGTGGAAGACGAAGAAGGTGCTGCATGATTCAACAGGAATCTCGTTTAGTTGTTGCTGACAACACGGGTGCAAAAGAAATTTTGGTCATACAGGTTGTTGGTGGAACACGCAGACGTTACGCCGGTATCGGCGATATTGTAACTGCAACGGTCAAGAGTGCGACACCGCAAGCTTCTGTAAAGAAGAGTGAGATCATCAAAGCGGTCATCGTTCGAACTGCCAAGGGCTACCGCCGTGCGGATGGTTCCACGATTTGTTTCGACGACAATGCTGCTGTAATTTTGGATAGCGATGGCGTGAACCCCCGCGGTACGCGTATCTTCGGCCCGGTCGCACGCGAATTGCGCGAAAAAGGCTATATGAAAATTGTTTCATTGGCTCCGGAAGTACTGTAGTCAATGGTAGGAGTGTCTAAATGAAGATGAAAATCCGGAAAGGTGATCGTGTTCGCGTGATGCGCGGCGACGAAGCCGACAAGAATAAGGTCGGTGAAGTAATCCGCGTGTTGCCCAAAGAGAACCGTGTAGTGGTTCAGGGCGTGAACACTGTCAAGAAGCATCAAAAACAGACCCAATCGGGCGGAAAAACCATCCCAGCAGGGATCCGTGAATTCGAAGCCCCGATCGATCTGTCTAATGTAGCCCTGGTTGACCGGGCTGTAGAGAAAGAAGCGAAAGAAACTCGCCGTTCAAGCAAGTCGAAATCCGCTGAAGACGATAAAGCTGAAAAGAAGACCAGCCGCCGCAAGAGCACAACCGCTCCGAAGACTGAAAAAGCCAAAGACAGCAAAAAATCGGAAGCTAAGGGCAAATAAGGCGCAGGTGAATTGATATGAACAGACTACAAGAACAATACAATAACGAAATTGCTCCAGCGCTCTACAAAGAGCTTGGTTTGAGCAACGTCATGCAAATTCCTCGCATCACCAAAGTTGTTGTCAACATTGGTGTTGGCGAAGCCTTGGATAATCCCAAGGCTCTGGATGCTGCAGTAAATGATCTGACCATTATCACCGGTCAGAAGCCTGTTGTCATCGCTGCCAAGAAAGCTATCTCCAACTTCAAGCTGCGCGAAGGTCGCCAAATTGGCGTCAAAGTAACCTTGCGCGGTTATAAGATGTGGTCTTTCCTGGATCGCCTGATCAATATCGCTTTACCCCGTGTGCGTGACTTCCGTGGTATTTCAGCGGACTCATTTGATGGTCGCGGCAACTATACCCTCGGTCTAACCGAACAATTGATCTTTACTGAAATTCAGTATGACAAGATCGACAAAGTCCGTGGTATGGAAGTAAGCATTGTTACAACTGCTGAAACTGACGATCAAGCACGCGAGCTGCTACGCAAGTTCGGCATGCCCTTCAGGAAGGATAACTAATGGCTAAAAAGTGTATGCAATATCGAGAGATGCGACGTAAGTATCCCGTTCGCGTTGTGAATCGCTGTCGCGTCTGTGGAAGACCGCGTGGATATATGCGGAAATTCGGCTTGTGCCGTATCTGTTTCCGTGAATTAGCACTCCAGGGCAAACTCCCTGGTGTGACCAAATCATCCTGGTAATTTGACCTGGAGGTATGAGAATGACTATTACAGATCCAATTGCCGATATGTTAACAAGAGTTCGCAACGGCGCGTCCGCGGGTAAAGCCCTGGTCGCGATGCCGAATTCAAAACTCAAAAGTGAGTTGGCTCGCATTCTGGTCGAAGAAGGCTATATTGAGAGCTATGAAGTCGTTGATGGTAAGAGTGAAAGCAGCAAGGTTCTGCAGCTGAAGCTCAAATACATTGGCGAACGTCGTAACCGCCGCTCGTTGATCACAGGGATACAGCGCATAAGCCGACCTGGCTGCCGCGTGTATACTTCCAAAAAGGAAATCCCCTGGGTTCTTTCGGGCATCGGTATCGCGATTTTATCAACCCCCAAAGGTATCATGACCGGCCATCGCGCTCGCAAGATCGGCGTTGGCGGCGAGATCCTCTGTAAGGTTTGGTAGGAGGAAGTAAATGTCGCGTATAGGTAAACTGCCAATCACCCTGCCTAAGGGTGTTGAAGTAAAAATCGATGGGAATAAGGTTCACGTCAAAGGTCCGAAAGGCGAATTGGATGAAACTTTCTCCCCGATAATCGTAATCAAGTTAGAAGATGGCACGATCACCGTGAGCCGCCCTAATGACGAACCACAGGTTCGTGCGCTCCATGGCACCACCCGTGCTCTGCTGAACAACATGATTGTTGGTTGCAGTAAGGGTTTTGAGAAGGTGCTCGAGTTTAAAGGCGTCGGTTATCGTGCTGAATTAAGTGGAAAAGACCTGGTCCTAAACCTGGGTTATTCGCACCCGATCAATGTGCCCGCGCCTGATGGTATCACTTATGAAGTCGACGCAAAAGCGCATACGATCAAAGTACTGGGTCGCAATCGTCACCAGGTTGGTTTGATCGCTTCCGAAATCCGCCATCTGCGTCCGCCAGAGCATTATCATGGAACTGGTGTCCGCTATTTGGGCGAAGAAGTGAAACTCAAAGCTGGTAAAGCTGGAAAGACCGGTAAATAGAGGTAGACAATGGCAAAAAAATCAAGAAATCAAGCTAGATTACATCGTCATGCCCGTGTCCGCAAGAAGGTATTCGGCACGCCGGAACGACCACGCATGAATGTTTTTCGCAGTATCAGCGATATCTATGTTCAGATTATCGATGACCACAGCGGCAATACGCTCGTGTCAGCTTCCAGCATAGACTCCGCTTTGCGCGACTCACTTTCAGGTAAGTCCAGAGTGGAACAAGCCCTGCTTGTAGGCGAAGAAATTGCCAAACGTGCAATAGCTAAAGGCATTTCCGCGGTTGTATTTGACCGTGGCGGCTACATCTATACCGGTCGCGTAAAATCGCTGGCCGAAGGTGCCCGTAAGGGTGGGCTGGAGTTCTAAAAGAGGATATTATGGATGATTTTCAAGCATTAGAACCACAATTTGATGAACGCGTAATTGATATCGCTCGCGTAGCCAAAGTTGTCAAAGGCGGTCGTCGCTTCTCTTTTAGAGTGACCATTGTCGTTGGTGACAATCATGGTAACGTTGGCCTGGGCACTGGCAAAGCTGGTGCTGTACCCGATGCAATGCGCAAAGCAACTGAACGTGCTCACAAGAACATGCACAAGATCAGTTTGATGGGCACCACCATCGCTCATGAAGTGATTGGCTCTCAGAGCGGTGCCAAAGTCTTGCTCAAACCCGCATCCCCTGGTACTGGCGTTATCGCAGCTGGTGGTGTTCGTGCAGTTTGTGAAGCTGCAGGTATCAAAGATATTCTGACCAAATCATTGGGCAGTGCTAATATGCTCAATATTGTTCAAGCTACCTTCGACGCTCTTTCTCAATTGAAATCTCCGGAGAGAGTTGCTGCAGAACGCGGTAAGGATATAGCAGAAGTGACCCCCTATTGGGAACGGAGGAAGAATGGCTAAGAAACAAACAGGCAAAACTCTCCGGATAAAGCAAGTCAAGAGCGGTATCGGTTATACCGTCCGGACGAAAAACACACTCAAAGCCCTGGGTTTTCGAAAAGTTGGTAATGTAGTTGAACACCAAGAAAACGATGCCCTGTTAGGTATGCTGGACAAGGTCTCCCACTTGGTTGAGATCGAAACAGTGGATGAGGAGAAGTAAGCATGCAATTACACGATCTTAAACCCAATGAGGGTAGTAAGAAGAATCGCAAGCGCGTTGGTCGTGGTATGAGTAGCGGTCATGGCAAGACCTCTGGTCGTGGTACCAAAGGTCAAAACTCTCGCAATGGCGGCGGTGTACGTCTCTATCACGAGGGCGGCAACCTGCCTTTCTACCGTAAACTACCTTTCCTGCGTGGTGAAGGTTTCACCCCGCGCAACCGTGTTCGTTACGCCGAAGTCAACCTGGATTCCTTGCAGGAATTCAAAGCTGGCAGCGAAGTAACCCCTGAATCTTTGAAGGAAGCTGGTCTGTTAAAAGGCAAAGGCTTGCCCATTAAGGTCATGGGACGCGGTGAAGTTAAAGTTGCCTTGAAGATCAAGGCTCATAAAGTAACCGAAGGTGCTCGCCAGAAGATTGAAGCGGCTGGTGGAAGTATCGAAACTATCGAGATCTCGTAGCTAGAGGAGCTGACTTAATGAAACGATCATCCTGGCGCTTTTTATGGAAATCAGAGGACATTCGCAATAAATTGCTGATGTCCCTGCTCTTGCTGGCTGTGTACAGACTGGCAGCTAATATTCCGGTGCCCGGAATTGACCGCGCCGCTGTCGCTGGGCTTTCCCAGATGACTGGCGCTGGCAGAAACCTGGTCAACTTACTTGACCTGCTCTCCGGTGGTGCGGTATCGCAGTTCTCAATTCTGGCGATGGGTGTCTACCCATACATTACCGCGCAGATTATCCTGCAGTTGCTCACGCCAGTTATTCCGGCGCTGGAGCGCAAGATGAAGGATGACCCGCGTGAAGGTCGTATCTGGATGGAAAAATGGACAGTTATCCTGACCATCCCGATGGCTCTGCTTTCTGCCTTTGGTCAAATTAATATCTTCAACCAAATGCTTCAGGGCAGCTCGATCATTTCAAACTGGGGCTTCTCAGGCGCGAACCTCTTACCGACCGTCACCGCGATCATTACCATGGTTGCTGGTACGATGTTTGGTATCTGGATCGGTCAACTCATCTCCGAGTTTGGCTTACGCAACCAGGGTCTGTCCTTGATCATTTTCTCCGGTATTGTTTCAAGATTCCCAGTCGCAATCGCAAGAATGGTTGCTGCCAAGGAAGCTTGGTGGGTTTTCCTGGTGGTTTTGGCAGTCTTTGTCCTGACCATTTTGGCAATCGTTTACGTTCAGGGTGGTCGCAGGAATGTTCCTGTGCTCTTCCCTGGTCGCCGTATCGGCAACCGTATGTCCATGCCTGTTCGCTCTCAGCTCCCACTGATGGTGAATATGGCTGGTATGATTCCGATCATCTTTGCTCAAAGCTTCCTGACCTTCCCAGCCATCCTTTCATCCTTCTTCCTGAACTCTCAGGCAAAATGGGTGAGCAATACGGCTAAGTGGTTTTACTCAGCTTTTGGCGGTGATACCTGGTGGTATCCTCTGATGTTCTTCTTGCTGGTTGTGGCGTTTGCTTACTTCTACACTGATGTGTTGTTTGCTCAGCAAAATTATGGCGATAACCTGAAAAAGCAAGGTGCACAGATTCCCGGTGTTGTTCGCGGAAAACCGACCCAGGATTACCTGACTCGTGTTCAGCGACGCATTACATTACCAGGTGCCTTTTTCCTTGGTCTGGTAGCAGTTCTACCTTTTATCATGGGATACTTCCTGCCTTCAGGCAGCAACGGGACCAGCCTTATGCAGGCTTCTGGTTTGCTGATCGTGGTTGGCACCATCCGTGAGACTGTGGAATTGATCTCAACTGAACTTCGTATGCACGGCTACGACGACAGGTTGATTAATTAGTAATTGAGTAAATGATGAACGAAAAAGCGACTTACATCGTCATGTTGGGTCCTCCGGGAGCCGGTAAAGGCACCCAGGCCAAGATTATTGCTGAAGAGCTTGGATTAGTCCACATCTCTACAGGCGATCTTTTTAGAGAAAATCTGGCGAATGAGACCGAATTAGGCAAACTTGCTGCCAGTTTTATGAACAAAGGCGAGCTTGTGCCAGATGATGTGACGATCGCAATGGTTGAAGAACGCTTGAGCCGACCGGATTGCCAATTGGGAGCCGTTTTGGATGGCTTCCCCCGCACTCCGGCTCAGGCTGAAGCTTTAGATGCTCTGCTCGCGAAAATTGGTGGTCGTGTGGACTTGGTGCCGTTTATCCATGTTCCTAATGAGACCCTGGTTGAACGCCTGAGTGGCCGCTGGATGAGTAAAGCAGGCCGTGTTTATCACGCCCTGTATAACCCACCCAAAATCAAGTGGATCGATGATATCGATGGCAGTGAACTTTACCAGAGAGAAGACGACAAACCTGAAACGGTTGCTCATCGCATCGAGGTTTATTATCTTCAGACCTCTCCCTTGATTGAGTACTATCGCGAAGCCGGTACGCTGGTGCAAATCGATGGAACTCAAACAATCGATAAAGTGACTGAAGAACTTTTGAAAGTAGCGAAAGCATAAATGTACGGTTTTGAGTCGAGAGTAAACATCAAATCGGAGTCCGAGATCGCTATCATGCGCGAGGCGGGTCGTTTGAACCGCCAAACACTTGAAGTGGTCAAGGCTGCCATTGCACCTGGTGTGACTACAGGTGAGTTGAACGAGGTAGCAGAAAGCTTCCAACGTCAACATGGGGTTTATTCTCCTTTCAAAGACTACGATCCAGGCAATGGCGTTCCTTTTCCAGGGAGTATCTGCACTAGCATCAACGAAGTATTAGTGCACGGAATTCCTGGGAAACGTAAGCTGCAAGAAGGAGATATTATCTCGATCGACTGCGGTACCGTCTACCAGGGTTTTGTAGGAGACGCGGCATTTACCGTTGGCGTTGGAGAGATTTCGCCCAAGGCGCAGCATTTGATCGATGTGACCGCTAAAGCGCTCGCAATAGCTACTGCCCTGATGGTACCCGGCAATCACAGCGGTGATGTTGGTGCTGCCGTCGAGGAATATGTTGAAAGCGAAGGCTACTTCTGCACTCATACCTACACCGGGCATGGTGTTGGCAGAGAAATGCACGAAGACCCGCAGTTGACCAATTATGGTCAACGTGGGACAGGCTTTTTGCTGCGTGCGGGTATGACAATCGCCATCGAACCGATGGTCCTGGTGGGCACACGTCAGACAAGAGTGCTGGCAGACCACTGGACCGTAGTTTCAAAAAATGGCGGGCTGACTGCTCACCAGGAAGACACCATCGCAGTGACCAAAAATGGTCCGTTGGTGCTGACTGCATTGTAGATGATGTTCATGGCATGGGTCGGCGTGAAGAACACGAAGATCTATGAAGATGATAAGCCAGGAATTTTGGCGAAATAGAAAAAATGGTTTGAAAAAGCCTTGCTAAGAGCAAGGGATGCAATTATAATAAGAACTTTGCGGAGAGAAGAAGGAGACTGACTGATGAAAGTATCAGCTTCAATTAAAAAACGCTGTAATAAGTGTAAAATTGTTAAACGTGAAGGCAGACTTTACGTTATTTGCACCAACCCAAGACACAAGCAGCGACAAGGATAGGTAATAGAATATGGCACGTATAGAAGGTGTTGACCTCCCGCGCAACAAGCGCATTCAGATTGGACTACGGTACATCTTTGGTATCGGTCCAAAAGTCGCCGACAATATTTTGAAAGCAACTGGCGTTGATCCTGACGTGCGCGTCAAGGACTTGCCGGAAGACGAAGTTTCGAAACTCCGCGAATATATCGGTCAAAATCTAACCGTCGAAGGCGACCTGCGCCGTGAAGTTCAGATGAACATCAAGCGCCTGGTTGAAATCGGCTGTTATCGTGGCTTACGCCATCGCCGAAACCTGCCTTTGCGCGGTCAGAATACCCGCACAAATGCCCGAACCCGCAAGGGGCCAAAACGTACCGTTGCTGGTCGTGGTCGCCGCCGCGGAGCAACCAAGAAATAATATCAACATACTGACTCAGGTCATTACCTGTTGGGGTTCCCTTTCTCCCCAGCGGCAAACGGGTAAAATGCGAGTCAGTGTTGAAAGATTGAGTGAGGAAGAACTATGGCTAAACAAGCACGTACAGCGCGTCGAACAACAGGTTCCCGCAAAGTTAAGCGCCAGATTTCGGCAGGACAGGTGCACGTTTTTGCGTCCTTTAACAACACGATCGTAACTGTGACTGACCTTCAAGGCAACACCGTTTGCTGGGGCAGTTCTGGTTCCGCCGGTTTTAAAGGTTCCCGCAAGAGCACACCCTTCGCTGCCCGAATGGCGACCGAACAGACCATCAAAGTAGCTCAGCAAATGGGTTTACAGGAAGTGGAACTGTTCGTCAAAGGTCCTGGCCCCGGTCGGGAAGCTGCCATTCGTGCCGTACAGGCAATTGGTCTGAAGGTCGTCAGGATTACTGATCTGACCCCTGTGCCCCACAACGGCTGCAGGCCTCCTAAGAAACGCCGCGTGTAATACAGAAGAAAAAGGATTAAATTATTATGGCAAGATATACAGATGCAGTTTGTCGTTTGTGTCGCCGCGAGGGTGAGAAACTGTTCCTCAAGGGAGCCCGTTGTTATACTCCCAAGTGCGCGATCGAGAAAAGACCCTATCCCCCAGGGATGCATGGGAAAATGACTTCTTCACGCCCAAGTCGTGAATCTGACTACGGTAAACAATTGCGTGCAAAACAAAAAACTCGCCGTGTTTACGGTATCTACGAACGTCAGTTCCGCCGTTTCTATGGAATGGCTGATGCCATGCGCGGTCAGACCGGTACCAACCTGCTGACCATCCTGGAAACAAGACTTGCGAATGTCGTTTATCGTCTTGGTTTTGCGGCTAGCCGCCCCCAGGCACGTATCCTGGTTACCCATGGTCACTTTTTGGTGAACGGTGGCCGGGCAGACATCCCATCTTATGGGATCGAAGTTGACGATGTTATCAGTGTAAAGGAAAGTTCCCGAGACAATGCTTTCTTCAAACATTTACGTGAAGAAGCTGAAGGTCGAACCGTGCCAACCTGGTTGGCTCGCGATTTGAACAACCTGTCTGGTCGAATGTTGCGGACACCGGAACGGTCTGAAATTGATGGTAACCTCAACGAGCAACTGATCGTTGAATATTATTCTCGCTAATCAGGAGTCTTAAGGCGGTCTTTCAACACCGTTAGACTGAGAAGAGGTAAACCGTGACAAAAAAAATGGAATTGGTATCACCCAAAGTAGAGCGTTCAGAAGAGCTGCGTGATTATGGCAAGTTCACGATAAGCCCATTGGAACGTGGATTTGGCGTCACCCTTGGTAACGCACTACGCCGTGTGTTGCTTTCTTCCCTCGAAGGCGCTGCGATCACATCGATCCATGTTTCTGATGTGATGCATGAATTTAGCACCATTCCTGGTGTTCGAGAAGATGTCATCCAGGTTATGTTAAACATGAAAGAATTGCGTTTCAAGCTCCATAACGTGGATTCAGCAGCCATTCATCTCGAGGTTAAAGGACAGGGTACGATCACAGGTGCAGATATTGAATGTCCTCCCGAAGTAGAGATCATTAACCCCGAATGTGAACTCTTCAGCATCAGCGAAAACGACGCTCATGTTGAAATGGAGATGACAGTGGAATCCGGTAGAGGATATGTCCCAGCGAATGACCGTTCTGACCATATGGCGATCGGTGTCTTACCTGTGGATGCGATTTTCTCTCCTGTTCGACGGGTAAATTGGGAAGTCACCAGCGCTCGCGTTGGTCACAGCACCGATTATGATCGCCTGACACTCGAAATTTGGACTGATGGCACAATTTCACCTGAAAAAGCACTGATCGAATCATCACGCATCCTGATGCGACAACTTGGAATTATCAGCGGCACCAGCGAAGAAGCACTCACAAAACCGGCAGAAGTAGTTGAAGAAGAACAGCCAGTCGTCAATCGGGATGTTATTGAGACTCCCATTGAAGCACTTGACCTGGGTGTGCGCGTCTTCAATTCTTTGAAACGCACCGGGATCACCACTGTTGGTGATGTGATGGAACTTTTGGACAAGGGTGAAAGCGCTATGCTCTCCATTCGCAATTTTGGAGAGAAAAGCTTGTCTGAACTAAAAGCCAAGATGATCGAAAAAGGCTATATGAAAGAAGAAGTGGAGAACGAGTAATGCGGCACCATATAAAAGGATATCGCCTTAACCGCAGCATGGGTCATCGGACCTCCATGCGAAAGACGATGATAAAACAACTATTTGAACACGAACGAATTCAGACCACCTTGGCAAAGGCAAAATCAATTCAACCCGATGCCGAGAAGCTGATCACCCTGGCTAAAAATGTCCTGAAAGCAGACGAAGCCATTAAGGTAAACGCTCGTCGCCAGGCAGCCGGTGAACTTGGCAATGCCAGCGGTGAGATTGTTAAGAAATTATTTGATGATATTGCTCCGCGTTTCACCTCCCGCAAGGGTGGTTATACCCGACTGCTCAAACTCGGACCCCGTCAAGGCGACAACGCTGAGATGGTCGTTTTAGAGCTGGTCTCGGAATAAACGCAGTGATTTAGAATCGCCTTTCAGAAGAAACGACGAAAGGCATGGCACATTACAAACTTATCCTCGCTTACGAAGGCACGCAATACAGCGGCTTTCAGCGGCAATTGGAAAAACCGAGCGTACAAAGCACCTTTGAGGCGGCTTTGAAGGCATTGGGCTGGCAAGGCAGGAGTATCCTGGCAGCTGGTCGGACCGACACAGGCGTACATGCCAGCGGTCAGGTGGTCAGTTTCGAACTTGATTGGAAACATGGCGACTATAAATTGCTCACAGCTTTGAATTTTCATTTGCCAGCTGACATCCAGGTTCAGAGACTGGAGCAGACAAGTGCTCAATTCCACCCCCGTTATGACGCACTTGCCCGCAGTTATCTTTACCGCTTGTATTGGCAGCCTGCCCGTGATCCCCTGAGAGACCGTTTTGCCTGGCGTTTGGATTCCGCCCCTGAAATCGACCTGATGAATGAGGCGGCACAATATATGCTCGGCGAACACAACTTTATCGCATTTGGACGCCCTTTGTCTGAATTTGGTACAAGCATCCGCAGGATCGAGCAGGCAAAATGGGAGCGAACAGGAACGGACTCGATGGAATTCGTCATTGCCGGTAATGCTTTTCTGTACCATATGGTCAGAAGAATTGTTTATGTACTGGTGAAAGTGGGATTCAGGGGAGTTCCCGTGGAGATCGTACCAACAGGGCTGCAAACAGGCAGTACCGGGATCGTATCCATGGCACCTGCCCGAGGACTTACCTTGACTGATGTCAGGTATGCTGAGGATTTGGAAAAATTATAGTTTGCCCAGGCGTAAAGCTTAGGGTATGTACTTATAGACGGAGAATGTTAAAGTGGAAAAAACATACTATCCTAAAGGACAGATTACCGGCGAGTGGTACCTGGTGGATGCCACCGGTAAAACCCTCGGCCGCCTTGCGACCAAAATTGCTGAAATATTGGTCGGCAAACACCGCCCCGACTTCACCCCTGGTGTTGTTTTGGGAGACCACGTGGTAGTGATTAACGCAGAGAAAATCTACTCAAATCCAACCCGTGTGGGAGAGAAATTTTATTATCGTCACTCCGGATATCCCGGTGGCTTACACAAGGTGGATTACACCAGGCAGCTTCAAAATAACCCGGACCGCATCATTCGTTTTGCAGTCCAGGGCATGCTGCCCAAAAACCGCCTGACCCAGCGATACCTGGACAACCTGAAAGTTTATGCTGGAACTGAACACCCGCATCAGGCACAGGACCCGAAACCCCTGGATCTGGAGTAATAAAGAGGAAACATGACACAATATACTGAAGCAATTGGTCGTCGAAAAGAAAGCACAGCACGCGTTCGTGTGTACGAAGGAACAGGCGTTTTTACTGTTAACGACAAAGAACTGAACGAGTACTTCCCCCGCCTCGGCGATGCCCCTGCCATTTTGGGAGCATTGGAAGTCACTGGTCGTCCTGTCACATCCTTTGATGTTACTGTCAAAGTCGAAGGCGGCGGCGTTAGCGGTCAGCGCGACGCAGTCAAGCTTGGTTTGGCCCGCGCCCTGGTCTCCATGGACGAAACCCTGCGCAGCGCTATGCGCGGACACGGTCTTCTTACTCGCGATCCTCGTGTCAAAGAACGCAAGAAGCCAGGTCTCAAGCGTGCTCGTAAGGCCCCGACCTACACAAAGCGTTAGTTTTCGAAGAATCATTACTATCAGGGAGATATTTTATTGTCCCCCACAATTTTGACTCTTGGATAGTTTGGGTTTGTGTGGAATCCGGCATAAGTCAAAATGAATTACAATCAAAAGGCTGCCCTTTGTTATGGGGCAGCCTTTGCTATTCAGTAGTATTGGAGAGACTTGC